>Ga0155379_101_pt2 | contig 39265 bp, 44 predicted proteins | sample RifCSPhighO2_02_FD_106347 | JGI IMG/M metagenome (GOLD analysis project Ga0155379, IMG submission 106347) | Candidatus Taylorbacteria bacterium RIFCSPHIGHO2_02_FULL_44_12
TTTCACCGATAATATTGGTTCTCTGGGTGGAGGAGTGGCCACAGGCTATATAAATCTGTTCATCGGAGCGGCTATCGTTCTATTCATCATCAATATGCCTCTCATAACTGCCTTGAGTATAGCGGGATCTTCGGGAGGCTGGACTCAAAAGATGTTTGAGAATATGAAGGGCTGGACCCAAAAAAGATTGGGTTCTTACGGAAGTTACAGAGAAATCGGCAAGGGGGCCTGGAAAGAAACCGGAAGCCGTGTGGCAAGTCGTGTTGCCAGAAGCGAGTCATTCCAGGGTTTTGCCGCCAAAAATTGGTTTGGTGAACAAGCCTTGAAAGGGACCCGAGTAGCCGCCCAGGATTACAACAAAAAGCTGGAAGAAAAGTTAAAATCCAGGCAGGATTTTGCCCAATCTCTTGATAGAAATAAACAAGCCAAGGCTGATTATGCTAGTAGACTTTCTACCTCTATTCCTGCCAAACTCTCTATGTTTGGAAATATAGTAGGTAGGGCTGATAGAGTGGCCGCGGCCAAGATATTGAGAGCTAGACTGGCTGAAGTCAAGTCGGAGTTGGATAAACTGACAAGTGAAATGAATAAACATCAGAAAAAAGCTAGAACGACAACATTGAATGCATATGAGCAGGAGAGGTTGGATCTTTTGACTGGAACAAATGTATCTAATACTAATCCTGGACCAAATAACCCTAATCAAACACCAAAAAATGAGATTCAAGATGAGCAAAATAACAAGACTGATATTGAGAATCAATTGGCCACATTTGAAGGAACAGTAGGAGCGTCAGGTCGCGATGTGGAAAAGAGGCAATTCTAAAAATATGGATATAGAAATCATAGAACAACAACTGAAAAAAGTTCCGCCGGAAATAAAGAATGCGTTCTTTTCCGTAAATACGGCATTGCAGATCCAAAAGATTGGGGAACGGTACGGACTACTTCTTGATCAGATAGATGATCTTGTCCAAGAAACAGGACTGACGATGATAGGCTTGAAACCGGCGACAGAATTTGTCAATCGCATCAGCAAAGAATTAAGAATTGATGGGAAAACAGCACGAAAAATAGCTGACTCTATCAATGATGAAGTCTTGGCAAGTATTCGCAAACAAGCTCGGGAAACTAGTGAGAAAAATCAAATACAAGAAGAGAGCCAGGCAAAAGACTTAAAAGAAAAATCCAATATCGCCGACCTTGAAAGAGCAGGAGACTTCACTATTGAAAAAGAAGGTGATGAAGAAAAAAGTGATTCAGCTATAAAGAGAGATAATTACGGTTACACCGAACCTCTGGTAGACCACCTCTTGAGCACGCCCGTAGCTGAACCTCAACAGAAAATAGTCAGATATGAAGATGGAAAACTTATCACAATGCCACCTATTCAAGTAAAAACTGGACCTGATCCCTACAAAGAACCTATTGAATAGAACATTGAATAACAAAAAAGAGCGGCTTCCGGAAGGGAAACACGCTCTTCAAGCTCACGACACTGATTTTGCCGTTATTGCTTGGGGGCAGGGGAGGCAGCTACTATGGAGGATCCGGTAGAGCCACCGTCTTTTCTTTTGACGGCGTTCACCTGATGCAACATATCGTCGGCATAGCAATCATAGACGGTGCCGTCTGGTGATGTTGCCACCCAATCAACATTGAGCATCCCTCTTTTCACATTGGACACCGCAACTTGATCGGGACGAAGACCTCCAATGGCCGCGGCGCTCACCCTCTTCAAACTATCGGGCGAGCTGGCGCATCCAAAGACAAACATGACGACTGGCACAAAAAGTGCCAATTGAAATAATTTTTTCATAGTTTTTCGATATTTGGATGTAATACCAACAACTCAATGACTTCACCATAGACAAACAAATTGCCAAGGATTTCATTGTTCAATTGTCAGATTTCACATCGACTCACTGCCAAGAGCATAGTATGGTTGTTAGGATTTGTCAAGGTGGGGAATGTGGATAAGGAGTAAATCTTCGTGGTACATTCTTTTTTATGAAACAAATTTACAAACAGAAACTGCAGAGAAAATCGCCGAGCAAGTAAATAAAGATATATTCCAGGTTATCAAAAACCAAATGCAAACAGACACCAATAAAAAGATCACTGATATCGCCGACCTTGAACGAGTGGGGAACTTCACTATTGAAAAAGAAGGCGATGAGGAAAAAAGTGATTCATCTATAAAGAGAGATAATTACGGTTACACCGAACCTCTAGTAGATCATCTCTTGAGCACGCCCGTAGCTGAACCTCAACAGAAAATAGTCAGACAAGCAGATGACAAACCTATCACAAAGCCACCTATTCAAGCAAAAACTGGACCTGATCCTTACAAGGAGCCTATTGAATAGAGCATTGAATAACAAAAAAGAGCGCACCGCCGACAGACAAAGGCAACGCGCTCTCCGATGGCAAGGAAGCTATGAGCCATCTTCTACGGAGACCTAGACGAGGTCGCCGCGATTGAGGAACTAATGGGAGGCGAAATGCTGGCAGAGGTCTTGTTGGTAGTAAAGGTGAGCCCGTTGAGGAACGGATCACTCTTGAAATTGATGATGGTGCCATTAGACAGCCGGACATCCCAACGGGCCTCGTGCTCCGAGAGCTGGTCATTTTCGACCTTCACCGCCGACTCCGGAACCCCCAACGTAAACGCGCTCATGGAGCGCATTGACCCTGGGTTAGTAACCAGGGACCTCCGGAAATTTGTGCACCCCATTCCAAAAGCCAATGCTAGCAACGCTGGCAAAAACATTTTCTTCATAATTCAAACTGTTTTGGATGCGCACCAAATGGAGTTAATTCCAAAATGCTCTCGCACAAGGCTCCACAATCAAGGCACACATCCGACTCACTATCAAAAAAGTATTACATAACCCCAAAAATGTCAATAGTCGGGTGTGGACAAAGGAACAACAAAAAATATTATGAACATGTTGAATCATAACTATACTATTTACATTATATATAATTGTTGTAGTCTCATTATTAGATTTAACTATCGAAACCACTTCTGTGGGATTGATTCATTTACAAACAGCTCACTGACAATCAGTAATACTAAAAAAAGACTATGATAGAACAAGATTTTCGTCCGCTGGTCGTATTGTACGGCTATCGGAGCAAGAAAAACACGCTCAATTTTGTGGGTCGAAAAGGGCTTATAATACTGAGCGGAAAAAGCACTACCATTCAGAATATTTTACGCCTGTGCAACGGATTCAATAATGTTGGGGATATAACTCACAAATTACGGACCGTCAGTCCGGAAGAAGTGACCAAATTTCTGTTACTTTTTGAACAGCAAGGGATTGTCTGCGATAGTCGGAATCTTCATCTAAGGTTCCACGAAGATTCAGCCAATCCGACAAAATTCTCGCGCGATCTCGGTGTTGATGGGGTTTCAGATATATTGCGGTCTGATAGGTTACGAAAACGCGATGGTAGGGTAATTCAGATACCCAACCCTATCTCGAGTAGTGTTCTTGATGTAATTCAAAATCGGAAGTCTACTCGGGCTTTTCAACCGGGTCAGATTTCGTTGAACAAATTGTCTGGAATCTTGGAGGCTACATACAGCATCGGGAAAAACAAACACTGGAGCGTGGCCTCCGGTGGTGGAATGTACCCGCTTGATCTGTATCTAATCGTCCCTAATGACGATCAACAAGTGCCCAGAGGCATACATCGCTGGAATCCTGAGAAGAGAAGTTTGATCATGGTGTCGGGCAAAAATCCGAGCGTATGGTTGTCAAAGACATTCAATGCCAAAACGCTTTTGGAAAATGTGGCATGCGTCCTGTGCATAGTGGCAAATTTCAAGCGTTCAACTATGAAGTACGCGAATCGTGGGTATCGTCTTGTTTTACTTGAAGCTGGGCATGCGACACAAAACACTTACTTATTTTGTGCTGAGCAAAATATTGGAATTGTTGAATGTTGTGGATTTGCTGATGAAGAACTAGCAAAAGAGCTCGGGCTGATTTTCCCAGAAGAAGCAGTTTTAACAACACTTATTATAGGAAAAATCAATCGTAAAAAATATGCCTCAATAAGTGACCAAGAAATGTCAGAAACAGCAGAACGACTTCGTCACATGCTTGTTGGGCACAACAAACCAATAGAAGATGTTTCGTTTTTGGATCTTGAAGTGATGGGATACACAATGCCAATGTGGGCAGCTGTGGCTACATATAGACCTATTCATGGGTATGCCACAAAAATCATGCTTAGAAATAAAGTTGCATTTGCGACTGGATCAAATTCAAACGAAACGCTTATAAAAGTTCTAGCGGAAGGATTTGAGCGATGCGCGCTTGAACAAAACCGTAGCGACCAAAAAGAAAGCGCTCTCAATCTAGGCGAACCATTCCTCGATCCTCGCGTCCTAGTTCCTTACTCGAACGCTCAATTCAAAAACTTAAGAGGTGTCACACAGTTTGATCCCCGGAGAAAAATAGATTGGGTTATTGGTTCACGCAGAGCGACTGGCGAACGAGTTTGGGTTCCTATGGAGCTTGTCTACTACGCTACGGAGCAAATGAAGTGCGAATTGAAACTATGCTATCAAGCGAGTTCAAGTGGTGTCGCGGCGCATCTCGACAAAGAGATTGCGATTGAGACGGCTCTCTACGAACTTATCGAGCGTGATGCCTTCACTGTCACATGGTATTCCAAGCGTCAAGTGAATTCGATAAATCACGAGTACTTGCCGTTAGACTTGAGAGATAGAATTTCAGAGTGGAAGCGACTGGGTTACAATGTTTCCATGCTGGATTTGACACTCGATGGTCCTCCAGTAATACTGGCTATCATATGGTCTCGAAAAAAGAGACCTGCAATCTGTTCTGGTGCAGCCTGCAAACCAAACTTTGTTGATGCAACTCTAAAAGCGTTCAACGAGGCTGAGTTTATGGCTATGACATGGCATGATTACAGGCGAAAAACGAGAATGAGCATTCTAGATATAAAATGTCCAGAAGATCACGGCGCTTTTTATCTGGATCCGAAAAATCTCGTGTATGTTGACTGGCTACTTGAAGCAGAAGAAAGTGATGTAATCAGGAAAAACTTCAAGGGTGATCTACAGTATCTTGATCCTGTTGTGGTGGATATTACACCCAAAGATCATGCCTGTGGGCTGTCGGTTATGCGGGTGCTGTCGGAAAAGCTCATGCCTATCAACTTCGGCCATGGTAATGAACACCGTGGACATTCTAGAATGAACATGTTATCGTTCAAATGGAGTGAGAAATACCCTTCGACTCCCCACTTCTTCGCTTGAAGGAGTAACAAATTGAAGGGAAGTTGGGCGTATTATGAAAACAAAAAAACCACCGAACCCCCCCAAAGGAGTCAAGGTGTCAGTTCGTTCTTACAAAGACATCCCAGGAACCCGTTGCACCCGCAGTGGTGGCGCGTGTCCGGGAGGTGGTACCTGCGGAAAATAGCCACCCCGTTACAACCAGGAATTCCATGAGACATCCGTGTTTCATGGAATCTTTGTTTATCTATAATATTGTATAATACCTTTATGTCTATAAATACCCATGTCCTTTTGGCCTCAAAAGATATAAGACCATATGTAAAACAACTGAAATCAATTTCTGAATCTGCTGTTTTGTCTGTTAAAAAATTGTTACCAATCAATGATGTGGATGTAGTGTTCTACTATAACCCAGGAGCAACATTTAATGAGTCTGAGGTTGGTGGTATCGGAGGATTTACACCAAATGCTAGTGTTATATTTATTTCACTAAATCCTCGTCATCCAAATCTTGAGAGTTCATTAAAAAATGAGTTACTATTTATGTTGGCTCATGAATTTCATCATACCATTCGTTGGCAAAAACAAGTCGAGGGCGACACCTTATTGGAGGCTCTGGTATTTGAAGGCTTAGCAGATCATTTTGCTCAAGAAATAACTGGCAAAAAAACTCCATCGATATATTCCAACGCATTGACCCCTGAACAAAAGAAAATTTTTCTTAAAAAGGCTTCAGGGGAATGGGAAAAGCCAACATACGATAACAATCTATGGTTCTTTGGTTCACAGCCAGATGTTGTTCCGCGCTGGACAGGGTATACATTGGGATATGATCTCGTTTCCGCATATTTACATACAAACCCTGGGACAAGTGCTTCAAAACTTGCATCTGCTGATGCATCTTTGTTTGCCAACAAATCAATTTATCAGTAGTGTCTAGACCCCTCAATCTTTTTGAAAAAAATAACATAAAAGGATTTGGTTATCCATGGGCGGAGATTTGAAATTCTGGAATATACACAGTTACATATGCATCAAGAAAACTATCCGATAGTGCACTGAAACAACTGAATGTGGATAATAATCACATAAGGTATAATACTAGCAATGCGCTTTCAGGTGCCTCAATTCATAGAAGTGGAAGACAGGATATTTGGCCAGCTGACTTTGAAGCAATTCATATATTTGGTCGGAGGCGGCGGTTTGTCTTTTCTTATTTATGCCTTGACAGACAGCCTGGCCATATCCGTCGTCCCAATGATCATCATCATGGCCATATCTGCCTCCTTGGCTTTTTACAAGGTCAATAACAAACCCTTTATCGCCACCATGGAGTCCGCATTCAAATATTATCTAGGCAGTAAACTATATATATGGAAAAAAGAAGATGTCCCCGCAGAAAAGAGTCTCCAAAATATTTCGGCCATATCAAAAAACTACGCCTCTATCATGGTCCCAAAGATCTCTGACAGCAAGCTCAAAGACCTATCATGGAGTCTGGACATAAAAGAAAGCGTCTATTCAAACAAAAATCAAAAGTGATTGGCATTGATTCCTTCCACCATTTCGCGAGAAAACAAAAAGAATATGGCAAATACAGTAAAAACCACCCAAAATTTTGTTCCAGTCCGAGAGATCCGTGACGGGGTGATCATCTTGAAGGATGGGGCCATGCGTTCCGTCATTCTAGCTTCATCGTTAAATTTCGCTTTGAAGTCTGCCGATGAACAGAGCGCCATTCTTTTGCAATTCCAGAACTTTTTGAATTCTCTGGACTTTTCGGTTCAGATATTTATTCAGTCCAAAAAGTTGGATATACGCCCATACATAGCCCTTTTGGAAGAGCGTTACAAAGAACAAGTCAGCGAATTGATGAAGATTCAAGTCCGGGAATACATAGAATTCGTCAAAACTTTTGTGGAAAGCGCCAATATTATGAGCAAAAGCTTCTTCGTGGTCATCCCTTATGACCCTCCAATCATCGGCTCGAAGAAAAATCCTTTCGCCAATATCCTCCCAAATCGCAAAGGCTCACAAGGCAATCCCACAGCCGATGCCCAGTTTGACGAATACCGCAGTCAACTAGAACAGAGAGTGGCTGTTGTGACCCAGGGCTTGGTACGCTGTGGTATCAGGGCCGCCGAATTGGGAACAGAGGAAGTGGTAGAATTGTTCTATAAGATATTCAATCCGGGGGAAACGGAAAAACCGATACAAATAACATAAATGTCTATATTTTCAAAATTATTGGGGAAAAAATCTGAAGCACCAATAGTTTCCGTCTTACCCGAAGAAATATACCAAGCTGGGGTACTGGAACTCAAGGATGTCATCGCTCCATCTGCTCTCAAGGTTAGCCCCAAGGAGCTCAATCTCGGAGAAAAAATCGCTCGGACCTTATTTGTAATTTCTTATCCCAGATTTTTGGACGAAAGCTGGTTTGCTCCGATCATAAACCTAGACAAAGTATTCAATATATCCATATTTATTCACCCCGTTGACACCGCCAAGATACTGCGACATTTCCAGAAAAAAGTAGCCGAGGTTCAGGGACAGATTTCCAGAAGAGAAGACAAAGGCCTGGTGCGCGACCCGGCTCTGGATACAGCATACCAAGATCTGGAAGCCTTGCGCGATCAGCTGATGCAGGCCCAGGAACATCTCTTTGATGTCGGAGTATATATCACCCTCTTTGCCGAGACAGACAATGAATTAGACAAACTAGAATCCGAGGTCAAATCCATTTTGGAATCAAAACTGGTATATGTAAAACCTGCCCTATTCCAGCAGGAACAAGGCTTCAAAAGCGTCATTCCCATTGCCGATGATCAGTTAGCTGTCCATTCCAAGCTCAATTCATCGCCACTCTCTAGTCTGTTCCCATTTGTTTCTTTTGATCTGACTTCGGACAAGGGCATACTCTATGGGATCAATAGACACAATTCTTCATTGGTACTCTTTGACCGTTTCTCCTTGGAAAATTACAATTCCGTGACATTTGCGGTGGCTGGCGCCGGAAAATCCTACTTTACCAAGCTGGAAATTCTTCGTACCTTGATGTTTGATACAGAAGTGATCGTCATAGATCCTGAACGAGAATACGAATATATGGCCGAAGCCACGGGTGGAAAATATTTCAATATTTCCCTCAATTCCGAGCACCATATCAATCCCTTTGATCTACCGATACCGCGCGAAGATGAATCCGCTACTGATGTTTTGCGCTCAAATATCATCAACTTGGTAGGATTATTCCGAATCATGTTGGGCGGCCTGACCCAGGAAGAAGACGCTATCATTGACCGGGCCATCACCGAGACATACGCTCTCAAAGACATTACAGCTGAGGCAGACTTCCGCAATGTAGAACCACCGCTTTTGTCAGACTTTGAATTGGTCCTGGCTGGAATGGAAGGAGCTGATTCTCTGGTCCAACGGATGTCAAAATACACCAAGGGTACATGGGCAGGCTTCATCAACCGCCCCTCAAATGTTGATATCAATAAAAAATTCGTGGTTTTTTCTCTTAGGGACATGGAAGACGAGCTCAAACCTGTGGCCATGTATATTGTTACTCACTATATCTGGAATGCTATCCGCAAAAACCTCAAGAAACGCCTATTGGTCATAGATGAGGCATGGTGGATGATGAAATCCGAAGATACGGCTTCATTTCTATTCAGTTTGGCCAAACGTGGACGCAAATATTATCTGGGTCTATCCACTATCACTCAAGATGTGGATGACTTCTTGCGCTCGCCATACGGTTTGCCAATCGTTACCAACTCTTCTATTCAGATACTTCTGAAACAGTCACCAGCTGTCATGGACAGCGTCCAAAAAACATTCAATCTGACCGATGAAGAGAAATACCTATTACTAGAATCAGATGTGGGAGAGGGGATGTTCTTCGTGGGCCTCAAGCATGTAGCTATAAAAATAGTGGCTTCCTACACCGAAGACCAAATCATCACCACCAATCCAGCTCAATTAGTCCAAATCCAGCAGGCAAAGAAAGATCTGGAGCAAGCCAGATAATTTTTTGCACAATTGCGCCCTCTCGAGGACAACAGCTCTCCCTTCGTTTCGCTTCGCGAAAGTCGAGAGACTGTTCTCCCCTGCTTGTCCGCCGTAGCCTTGGCGAAGGTGGGCGGGCGCAATGACAGTGTTATAATCGATGTATGCCACCACAAAAAAAGAAAATCGGAAAGATCAAATGGTTACTGCTCTATTCTTTTACCGGCGTCGTGGATGTATTGCAATTTCTAGCGGATCTAACGGGGATCGGAATACTAGCCAGCGAGGCCGCCGAGCCATTCATAGGAGGGATACTGATAGTCATGTTTGAATTGTTCGGAATATCTGTCATCACCAAACCCAAGAGATTGGTCTCTCTATTGTGTTTGGCAGGCGCCGATGCCTTGACCGGTGGAATAGCGCCTTTCTGGATCGTTGATGTCTGGTATGTCCAAAGCGATGTCAAAAAAGAGGAGACGGAATACGAACAACAGACTCAACAGGAAATGTTTATTCAATCGAGCATAGGAACGCCTGCGAATATAGACGGACAGCGCATTCCTCCAATAATCAACTCCACCAACAATCAACCCCTCAATCAAAATGGTATCAGAATGCCTCGCAGAAACATCGCCCCATTACAATCTGCCATTCAAAAAACTGGAAATGCTCAGTAATAATATAGAGCCCAGCGAACATTCTTTCATCTCTCCGCAATGTAGTTTGAGCCCCCGAGAATGGAAAACCCTCTAAAGCTTAATGAATATTGCTCGCACCGCTCCGCAAGGTCGCCCCGTCGAATGGAAAACCCTATAGATAAGTGTGAACAAGTTCTTACTTCATGGTAAAATAAATTCAATGAGATCGGCAATCAAACTCCTCTTTTTTGGCTTTATCGTATTGTTTGCTGGCAATCTTTCTGTTCAGGCACAAATTCCTATTTCTGTCGGCGGCATAGAATTAACCGCTTCCGTTGATAATCCAATTCCAGAACAAATAGTTACCATTACTGCCAGAAGTTACAGCGTGGATATCAATACCGCCACTATCAGCTGGAGCGTGGGAGGGAAAGTCATATCCCAAGGCATAGGAGAAACCGTCGCAAAGGTAAAAGCCCCCGCACTGGGAACCGTTTTGAACGTAACCGTTTCCGCGGTATTGCCGGATGGCAATCGCCTGACCAAATCCATCTCCATAGGATCTGGATCGGTAGATATGATCGTGGAAACAGATGGCCATGTCCCGGCATTTTTCCATGGCAAGGCCCCTGAAGGATATCAAAACAACATAAAGATAATAGCCATAGGACACATCGCGGATTCCCGTGGCGTCCAATACGATCCACAGACTCTGATATACCGCTGGAAAAAGAATAATCAGGCCATAGAGGATCAAAGCGGATATGGCAAACAATCCGTGGTGGTCGCCGGAGATATCGTTCCCAGAGCCTATGTCATATCGGTTACGGCAGAGACTCGCGACGGCAAAGCTCGAGCCGAAAGCAGTGTCTCTATATCTCCACAAGCCCCAGAAATAGTCTTTTACATTGACGATCCTCTCTACGGCCCAATGTTCAATGCGGCTGTGAATGAATCTATTCGAATCGGATCGGAAAGAGAAGTGAGCGTGCTGGCTTTGCCCTTCGGATTTAACAAACCAAAAGATTCTTCTGGTAATCTATCTTTTTCCTGGATGATCAATAATGCCAGTCACCCAGAATTGGATTCCAGCCAGTCCATAGTCTTGCGCGCGCCGGATACTGGAGCTGGTTCTTCCGAGGTCCTGGTCAGCGTCCGCAATATCCGCAATATCCTCCAGAGCGCCCAGTCTGGATTTGCTATTGTCTTTGGTCCTTCTGCCACCCAAAGCACTTCCGATCTAAATTTCTAATATGAAATCACTCATTTTATTGAGAGGAAACAAAAAAATCTTTATGGCTATGATTTTTTGCTTCATAGTGTTCTTGAATACCTTGAATGTTTCTAATCAACATTTCGTATTCGCCCAGAACGCGAACAATACAACATACACTCTTTTGGAACCTCTTCCTTGTATACCGACAGAGACTAGCCCTTGCCCAGAGGGCCCGGGAGAATTAAAAACCGAAGTAAATCTCAATGAATATCTCATATATGCCATCAATTTGCTGATAGCCCTTTCGGCCGTGGCGGCAGTCTTCATGATCACTTGGGGGGGGTTCCAATACATGACAACGGATTCCTGGCAGAACAAAAAAGAAGGTTTGACCAAATTCAAAAACGCCATCTTCGGCCTTCTTCTAGTCCTTTGTTCATACATCATACTGCGCACCGTCAATCCGAGGCTTGTAGAGATCCCAGCCACACTTGTGCCACCTCTAACGAATGTCAATCTCAAAGATTCAATAAGCCCTGATGATTTCTTTGATCAGATATCAGCAGAGGTACAAAGATTGAGTAACAATTTGGATGTTTCTATCATGGAAGAAAAGTTGAGACAAGCAAAAGGGGATGTAAAGTTAGAAAAACAAAATATTGATGATTTAAAAAAACAGTTGGATATATTATCAAAAGAGGGAATAAATGAAACTGATCCACGGGTACAAATAATAAAAACTTCTATTGAAGTTGCAAATAATAATATAAAAGAAAAAGAGGCTAATGTTTTGGTAGAAGGGATTAAATTTACTAACAATGCCTCTATTGAGTTAGCCGCTCAAGGACTTGTTGGTAAAAAGGATTTTGAGGGGATCAACACTACTATAAATTACTACAAAAAAAGAATAGAGAATTCCGAAAATATAAAGATCTTCGAACTGGAAAAGCTCGGTAAGTACGAAAAATATTCCGTAGTAAATGATCAAGCTATTTATTCACAAACCATACTAGATTTGATGAGGAGCGATGCTATGGTCCAAAACGCAGATTTTGGTTTCTTTTTCCCAAGCGGGACATATACATATAGAAGCCAGAAACCTCAAGCTTTGGCAGAGCTCAATACTGTGCCGAAACAAATAGAGTCCATAAAAGACCCGATATTGAAGCAAGAACTTCAGGATAGATTGAAAAACAGCATTGCATTGATTGAAGAAAAATTCAAATAGATAAAATATCCTCCAATAATCATGACCATTAAAGGAAAAACTATAATAATACTAATCGTGATTTTGCTCGGAAGCGCAATCTCTTATTGGTATTTTTTGTTGCGTTATTCTATGAATACAATCCCTATAAATACAGACACAGAAGAAACTGGGGGCTTCGCTCCTTTTGGCAGGACATCATCTGGTGGTAGACAAGGAACAAGTGGCGGAGAGAATGCCACAACAACAAATTATTCTGGCCAGAATGAACAGGTTAGACTGCCTGTTCTGCGGCTCTTGAGCGACACCCCCATCGGGGGGTATGGCGCTAGTACCACGGCCAGCACCACGGTCATTCGCTGGATTGATCGCGGCAGAGGCAATACTTATGAAGCTCGTCAGGACTCCCTCAATATCAGAACATTATCAAACACCATATTGCCAAGAGTCTATCAATCTTCCTGGAATAAAAATCTGACTGCCTTCATTGGGACGATTTTCCCGGACAATTCTGGAGATCCAAGTGTGGTTTACGCGGAACTTCAAGCCCACCCAATACCCAAACAACAGGCCACAACTACAGCCACTTCAACTCCGACTGCCCCAGCCAACAATTCCCTGGCCCCATTTGATCTCAAAGGCAAAAATCTTCCAGAAAAAACAATTGCTTATGCTGTTTCGCCAAAAAAAGATCGCCTATTCGTCTTTGTAGACGAGAACGGATCCGGAACAGGTTATATTTCAAACTTTAACGGCAGTTCCTTGAAAAAAATATTTTCTTCGCCATTGACCCAAGTCAATGTTGATTGGCCAGAAGAAAACACCATTGCCATCACCACCAAAGGATCGTCCAATCAAAATGGATTTTTGTACTTCGTCAATCCTAATACTGGCATAATAAAAAAAATCCTTGGTCCCATCCGTGGATTGAGCACACGAGTCAGTCACGACGCTCGCTATGTTCTATATTCCACGGCTCTGATCTCCAAAAACAGCATCCGGGCTTTCATATACTCAATAACTTCCGCCAGCGAAACAGACGCTCTGATCCAAACATTGGCAGATAAATGCGCTTGGGGGCATTTCTATGCTTATACCGTCTATTGCGCGGCGCCATCATCTTTGATTCAAGCAGAATACCCTGATGACTGGTATAAGGGGACTGTTTCCTTCACAGACAAAATCTGGGCAGTAGATGCCAGAACTGGTGAAGTTAGTTTGGTTTCAGCTTTGGTTGATCAGGCCGATCGCTTGATAGATGTTTTCAACATGGAAATCAGTGATAAAGACGAATATTTGCTCTTTATGAATAAAAAAGACCTATCATTCTGGTCACTGGATTTGGTGTCTAGTAAGTGAACTGGCAGGATACTATTTCCTGAATCCTGCCAATTTATGACACGATCCTAACTTTACGCGAATATCTGTACATGATGAACAATTCCTGAACCAAGGTGAACAGGGTGCTGACTGTCCAGTAGATAGCGATTATAGCGGCTGCGGCAGGGAATTGGGAAGGAATGATCCAATAAGTTGAAACAAAAGCCAAGATCGGCAATAAGAACTTCATTTGTTTGTTCATGGAACCAGCCAACTGCGAAGAAAAATCGACATTGGTTGGCGTGGTTTTGGATTGGCGAGTCTGGGCTCGGACAGCCGGGGAAAAATAAAGCTGAAAAAATTGGGCTCCGGCAGTGATGAATGACAAAATCAAACTTTTCTGGGTTAAATCAATCAATCCTAGAAAATGTGTTTTGATAACCGGCACGGAAATGAAATTGTAGAGAAATTCGGGGTGAATATCTGGAATGATCTTGTAAAAAACCGAGATCAAAGCAAGCAATATCGGAAGTTGGATCAGTAACAGCAAAATTCCGGAAAAAGGACGAATGCCTTTAGACTTGTACAATTCCATGATCTTCATGGCCTGTACTTGGCGATCATTGGCGTATTTAGCTTTTAGTTGAGCCATTTCCGGCTCAACTTCCTTCATTCGCGCCTGGGTCAATATAGAAGTCCTAGATAGAGGGAACAATATCAATTTGACTATGACCGTGAAGATAATAACTGCCATCCCCAGATCTATCCACGGCAAAACATCTATAATACCCACCAAGCCATTGTAGAGAGGCCGAAATATCAGTGTTTGGTACATCCGTTCAAGTATACTTTAATATTCCTGTCTTCACAAAGAGACCATGGAGATCATCCGTCAGGGCTGGAATCAGCTCTTTTAATCCTGACAATTTTCCAAAAACAACAACATTCATTCCTTGGAGGATTCGTGGATACAAAGGCCTCACTGCCTCATATATTCGCCTGCGCATCTTATTTCTACTCACGGCTGTCTTAAATATTTTCTTGCTAGCCACGGCGGCTATCCTAGTATCGGAACAACTGCTGACAAATCTGACAGTAAAAAAAGTTGAATGAGCCACTCTTCCTTTGCTCATTACAAACTCAAATTGAAAAGTATTCAGTCTTTGCGAGCGTGGGAGCATTTTGGCTTTGATGGACCAAACACCACTACATCACATAACAAACTCATCTTAAGCCCAGTCGCTTGGCTGAAGAACTACATTTTGTGGTAGAGGCCGCTGGCAATGTTTGTTATGTGATGTAGTGGTGTTTGGTCCTTAAAAACATCAAACAGCAATACGACGACGGCCTTTGGCGCGACGACGAGTCAAGCCTTTTCTTCCAGAGGCTGTTTTCATTCGGGCACGAAAGCCGTGGGTCCGAGCTCTCTTGCGTCTTTTGGGTTGGTAAGTTATGGACATGGTTTTACTATACAGGATATGGAACACAAATCAATATCAATGAGCTCGATTTTGGCATATCCACATCTTATCAACATATTTAAGCTTTTGGCACAAGTATGTACAATCAAAAACAAGTATATACTTAGAAAATAAATCCGAGGAATAGAAATTCAATGAGTGATTATACAAAAATGTGGCAGACGGCCCTGGTGAAGATAGAATCTGACATATCACAAGCCAACTTTTCAACATGGTTCAAAGAAACCAGCATCGTTCGTGAAGAGGAGGGAGTCGTGTACTTGGGAGTGCCAAACTCTTTTACCCAGGAATGGCTTTACAAAAAATTCCACAACTCCATTTTGCGCGTTCTGCGGGCCTTGAATGAGGGAGTCCGTTCCCTTGAATATGTCATTATCACCAAAGACGGCAGTATCAAGGGGCTGGGACACGCCAAAAGAAAGGAAGTGGACCTACCGACTATGTCTATGCCTCTCCATGATTTCTACATCAACAAAGAAGACAACCTCAATCCTCGCTACACTTTTGAAAATTTCGTCATCGGCCCATTCAACGAGCTTGCTCATGCCGCCTCACAAACCGTCATTCAGAAACCAGGCCAAACATACAATCCCTTGTTCGTATACGGTGGAACCGGTCGGGGCAAAACACATCTGATCCAGGCTATTGGGAATAAAATAAAAAAAGATTTCGCCGACAAAAAAGTCTTTTATCTGACCTCGGAACGCTTCGGTTCCGAATATCTGGTCTCACTCCAAGAAAACAAAGCCCAACTATTCAAGGAAAAATATCGCCGTTTTGATGTCGTTATCATGGACGATGTTCAGTTTTTCTCAAAAAAAGAGAAATTCCAAGAAGAATTGTTTCATTTCTTCAATACATTCAAGGATACGGGCCGTCAGCTGGTATTTTCTTCAGACATGCACCCCAATATCATTCCAGAGCTAGAAGACCGTCTACGAAGCCGTTTCAACACTGGTATGGTCGTTGATATACCAGAACCAGACCATGAATCGCGGATAGCCATCGTTAGGACAAAATGCTCCACCCACAACATCACCTTGCCGAAAGATATTATAGAATTCTTGGCTGATGCCATAAAAGACAATATCCGCGAAATAGAAGGTGTGGTAAACATAGTTGCTTGTCAGACACAACTCAAAAAAAGAGAGTTGAATATAAATGAAATCAAACAGATTCTCAAAAATTGCACCAAACCAAAAAAGGTCGTTTCAATCAAAGATGTGGTCAAAACCATATCGGAATATTATGGAGTTGATGAAGACAGTATATACAACAAAACCAGACGCAAGGAGGTTGTCAGACCTAGACAAGTGATCATGTATATCCTTCGTGAGGACTTCAATATATCCTTTCCAGCTATTGGCGAAAAAATAGGAGGGAGAGACCACACCACGGTTATTCATTCATACGAAAAAATCCGAGGAGAGGTCAAAAATGATCTTTTGTTGTCGCAGGAGATCAGTCAACTTCGTTCTATGTTATAAATATAGATAATGATGTGTATAAGTATGGAATTGTTGGTGGATAAAATCGTTTATTTTTAATCTAAGAAAAACTTCTTCATCCATTATGGTTGTTGGTTATATGTTTATCCGAAAATAAAAAGTCATAAAACACTTTATATATAAAGTAAAAATAGCTTTTCAACATATCCACAGTCCTAATAATAATAAGTGAAAAATTAAAAAATAATTACTACTATAAAATACCATGAAACTAGAGATAAGTTCACAAAAACTGAAAGAAATTATACATCTTGTTGAGAGGCTTGCCGGAAAACAAACCACTCTCCCCGTTCTTTCTTGCATATTGATAAATGTTAAGAATGGCAATGTTGTTTTGAAAACAACCAACCTGGATATAGGTATTGAAATATCATTACCGGTAAAATCAGAAAAAGATGGGGTTATAGCCGTGCCAGCGAGGACATTTTCATCTTTTATTTCACAAATTCCAGAACAAAATCAAATAATTTACATGGAAGAGATTTCTGGGAATTTGAAGATATCATCATCTCATTCAAAAGGAGTCATAAAAACCGTTCCCAATGAAGATTTCCCGACTATTCCAAGAGTTTTGGATGGCCAAAATTGTGTTGTTCAGAGCAAGTTATTCTCCAAAGGGTTATCCAGTGTTTCTTATAGCGCCTCTATTTCTGGGGTCAAACCAGAACTTTCCAGTGTTTATGTTTACAAAAACAACGAAGATTTGGTATTTGTTGCCACAGATTCATTTCGTTTGGCAGAAAAAATCATCAAAATAAATACCCCAACATCATTTGGAGATATGATGATACCGTTGAATAATGTCTTGAATATAACCAAGATTTTGGAATCAATGAGTGAGAAAGTTTCAGTAACATCCAACAAAAATCTCATTTCTTTTGAGTCTGGGGGAATATATCTTGTGTCCAGGCTAATTGACGGGGTTTTCCCGGATTATCGCCAAATCGTACCCAAAGAATTCATAACAGAAGCAGTTGTTCTAAAACAAGATTTGATAAATGCTCTAAAAGTCGCCAATATATTTTCCGACAAATTCAATCAAGTGCGATTTATCATCAAACCAACAGCCAAAACATTTGAAATATTCACAAAAAACAGTGATGTGGGGGAAAATCAAACATCATTACCGGCTTCTTTGTCCGGCGAACCAGCCGAAATAAATTTTAACCATAAATATATGACTGACTGTTTCCAGTCTGTTGAATCTGACAGTGTCTCTTTGCGCGTTTCTGGAAACAATCGCCCAATGATCATTAGACCGGTTTCCGGGGATCAGACTTTCATGTACCTAGTTATGCCTATGAATCGTTGATGGTGGGGCTTGTACGATCCACAGACACATTTGAATATATGATAGGTATAGGACAATTTTTAAAAAAAATAATAAACACTCGATCTGGTGAATGGTTGATCCGTTCAAAGGTTAGGAAAGCAATAAACAAAGAGATTTTTTTGGATATACCGGAAAAAGATATTTATTTTTCACATTCAACGATTGTTTTGAAAAATGTTCCCCAAGCGGCCAGATCTGAATTGTTTATCAAAAAATCCAACCTTTTGAGGGACATAAATGCTTCGCAAAAAGTTAAGATTTTTACAGATTTTCGCTAAGGGGAGACTTTGAAATTAATACTAGCTTGGCCCTTATTCCAAACACTATCATATACAACAACCGACAAGGTATTTGAATCTGATGATAATTCGGCCACATCTCCTGGTATAAATGAAATATTGAGGGGATCTTTTTCAGAAGTTAGTATATATTTGCCATTGATGTAAAGCTCTGTTTTTTGGGGAGTATATGGCCCGACAATTTTGAGCTGGACAGTTGTGACTCTTTGGGTAGACAGGACAGCATTTGCTTCGGGAAATATTATACTGATTTGGGGAGATTTTTCCGGAGTATGAATATCATCAAATTCAGTTGGTAAAACAATATTGTTATTTTCCTTGAATTCTGGGTGAGAAGGCTGCCAGGTTTCGCTAAACCATTTACGAACGCCGTATTCCCAGGATTCGTATTGAGGATCTTGTTTTGGATCGGTTGTTGTTGGGCCTCTTGGCTCGTCTTTGTTGAGCCAATGAAGAATATCATGAACATCATTCAGGACTATTTCTTCCTGGGTTTCTGGGGGCGTGTACTCGGTTGCCAATTTGCCGGAGATTTTGTCTTTTTTGTAAGAAATTCCGCCGTACCAGATGCCACGCAAAACAGGCTTATTGTCGGTTAGAGGTGGCGGGGAGGCTCTAAAACTTTCCACAGGGGTGTCTTTGACAGCTTGGGACATGAATGCTCCCCATACTGGGGCAATTACCAACCCAGCTATATCATGCTGAAGCGGTTCATTGTCATTGTTACCGGCCCAGGCTCCCACAGCCAGGCCCGGAGTATAACCAATAGCCCAAACATCACGGAAATCATCCGTAGTACCGGTTTTCATGGCCACTGGTCTGCCTACAGTCTCAATGATTGAGCGATAACCCGGTAGTTGAGCTTTTGGGTCGGACAATATGTCAGATATTTGGCGGGCAATCTCTGGGGCCAATACGCGATATGGGTGAATTGATGATTCTTCCAGAACTATCCCCTCGGCATTTTCAACCTTGAGAACAGAACGATATGGATTGCGCACGCCATCATTGGCGAATACACCGTAGGCACTGGTCATTTCTAGCAGAGAAACTTCACCGCCACCCAAAACAAGCGACAATCCATATCTGGAGGGAGTGGTTAAGGAAGTGATTCCGAGATCCTCGGCCGTTTGGATAGAACCGTTCAGACCAGCCATATAGAGGGCTTTGACGGCTGGAATGTTGCGCGACCTAGCTAGGGCTTGGCGTATGGTCAGAGGACCCTGAAATTTTTTGTCATAATCCAGAGGAAAATAGCAAACTTTTTCCGGATCGTCTGATGGATTTTTTGGTTTGCCTTCTTTGTCGCATTGGAGGGAAAACTCGGTGGGAGTGTCAAAAAGGATTGTTTCCGGCGTATAGCCTTTTTTGAACAAGGTGGCGTAGACAAAAGGCTTGAATGTTGATCCAGGCTGGCGTTTGGCAATGGCAATGTTGTAATTGCCGTCTATGGACGAGTCAAAATAGTCTTTGGAACCAACCATGGCCAAAATATCTCCAGTTTTTGGATCTATAGCGACCATGGCGGTATTGCTGGCATTGAAATTGCTTTGGAGTGTCGGGGCGAATTTTGAAATAATTTCTTCAGCCTTTTCTTGGAGATCAAAATCCAGGCTGGTAATGACACGCAAACCACCACTCAATACCACTTGCTCGCCATATTTTTGGGCCAGATAATCTCGGACAAACATCACGAAATGAGGAGCTCTTATGCCGGAAAGATTCTTGGCTAGAAATTGAACATGTTCATCCGCGGCCGAGTCGTACTGGACATCTGAAATCAGCCCTAAGCTTTTCATTCGTTGAAGTACTAATTTTTGTCTTCCATCCAGATCTTCGCGGTGAGTGCCATAAGGAGAATAATATGTTGGAGCTTGTGGAATGGCCGCCAGATAGGCGGCTTGGGCCAGAGTGACTTCTTTGGCCGACCGGCCAAAAAAAGTCTGGCTTGCTTCTTCTACGCCGTATATAGTTCCCCCATAAGATGTCTCATTGAGATATGCTTCCAATATCTTGTCCTTGCTCATGCTTTTTGTCAGTTTGATCGCCAGGACCCACTCTTTGATCTTGCGAGTCAGAGTTTTATCCTTAGTTAGAAGGCTGTTCTTTACCACTTGCTGGGTGATGGTGGAAGCTCCTTGGCTGAACCCGCCCGAAGCGATATCAAAAAACACAGCCCTTATGATGGACAAAGGTTCAATGCCTATATTGGTGTAAAAATTGTTATCCTCTATGGCTATGGTTGCTTGACTTATAAGAGGTGATATTTCCGAAAGTGGAATATCGGTCCGTTTGGAGTTTATGCCTGTATCATACAAAAGAACAGTGCCGGTTCGGTCATATATTTTTGTTGACCTGGATATATGTCTAGCTTCCAGAGAATCCAAATCAGGCATCTTCAGATTGCCAACCCACAAAGCCCCGAGTCCCACCAAGACAAAAATCCCAGAAAATCCCAGGAATGAATATATTTTTAGATGCCGTAATAACTTTTTATTTCTACGCCTTTTGCCAGTCATGAGGGAGATTATAGCCTTATTGCTCCCATTTGTCCCCGAAAGGATTGAGTTCTTCTTCATCCAAAGAAATTTCCTCGGAAGACAATTCATCGCTCTCTTCCTCAAGTTCTGTCTCCGGATCCAATTTGCCAAGCGGCAAAGGATCCAGGTCTTTTGTGATATCCTCGGAGCGGTCTATTTCTACTTCTTGAATGGGACGGCTTTTTGTTCTCGTCATCTGAATCAATTAAAATTGATAATTTTTTGTTGAATATGTTTTAGCAAACACGGACTATTTTTGCAATGATGACCAATTGTGGATAGCGTTATGAGTGAGGGCCACGGCAATAGCGTCATATTCATCGTCCAATCTTTTTTTATTGGTTATTGCTGATGATATTTTGGGCATAGAGACGAGTAGATGTATCATCTTTATCATATGATCTTTGTCGCTGTGACCATTGCCGGTGATGGCGGCCTTGACCTGCATGGGACTGTATTCAAATATGGGTATATGTCTTTTGGTCATTTCGTATATTATGACTCCTCTAGCTTCGGAGACGCGCATGGCTGTCTTTTGATTTTTGGCTATGAATAAAGTCTCCATTGTCGCTATGTCTGGACGAAAAATCTCTATCAACCTGCTTATTTCCAGGCCTATCTGATGCAGTCTTTCGTATATACTATCTCTGGATGAAGTTCGGAAACATCCCGAATAGAGGATATTTTCATGTCCCTTAGAGAATTTTTCAATAACAGCGATTCCCAGACGGTCATAACCTGGGTCAATGCCTATTATTTTCTGGCTAGAATTTCCATTTTTGGCTTTTCTTGGCTTCATTTGGTGGTTCTATGAAGAGGCTTTAAAGCAATTTTGCGCTGCCTTTTTGGCCCATATGGACAAAAGCTTTGTCTGTGGCGATCCGGCCCCGTGGAGTCCTCTCCAATAGTCCCAAACGGATCAGATATGGTTCATAGACTTCTTCTATGGTGGATTGTTCTTCGGAGAGGGCGGCCGCTATGGTATTGAGGCCGACAGGACCGCCGCCGAACTTTGTGATGATGGTTTTGAGGATATCGCGGTCGGCAGAAGTCAAGCCGACATTGTCTACACCGAGGAGAACTAGGGCTTTTTCTACAATATCGTGTGTCAAATCAGTTTTGTTGATCTGGGCATAGTCGCGACAGCGCTTTAAGTGGTAGTTGGCTGTGCGAGGAGTGAAACGCGAACGCATGGCTACTTCGGCAACTGCCGCCGGATGGATATCAATATTAAGGATCTTGGCTGATCGGCGGACGATCTCGGCGATTTCGTCGTTAGAGTAAAATTCTAGCTTGAAGACCCCTCCGGAAAAACGCGAGCGCAGGGGAGCGGATATCATAGCGATCCTAGTGGTGGCGGCTATCAAAGTAAATGGTGGAAGATCTAGCTGAATAGTCCTGGCTGAAGGGCCTTTGCCAATAATAATGTCCAAAGTGCCAGATTCCATGGCGGGGTAGAGAACTTCCTCAATAGCTTTATTCAAGCGATGGATTTCATCTATAAAAAGGATGTCTCCAGATGAGAGGTTGGTTAGAACCGAGGCCAGATCGCCAACCTTCAATATAGCTGGCCCAGAAGTAACTTTTATTTGGGTATTAGTCTCTTTGGCGACTAGATAAGCCAAGGTTGTTTTTCCAAGCCCCGGTGGGCCATAAAAGAGGATGTGTTCGGGGGGATGTTGGCGTTCTTTGGCGGCGGTCAAGAGGATGTGAAGATTATCTTTGATGTTTTTTTGTCCGATATAATCTTCCCAACGAGAAGGACGAAGAGTCTGATCCAGAAAACCAGTCTCTTTGTCATCGGTATTGGTGTGAGGTATAGGATTTGACATTTATTTTTATTTATGATAGCATATTGCTCCGATCAAGGTTTGTTTTTCAAAATATACAAAATATAATTTTCGCTATTCTGAACGCCTAAACCTCTAAGCAATGGCCTTCCCAGGTTTGGGCGTAGGCTCTGGGACATTTTGGTCATGCGCTTGCGCATGGACTGAAATTATCCTTGAGCCTCCGCCTCGCCCGAGGCATCATGCCTCGGGATATTGCTTAGAGGTTTAGGCGCTTAGCTTTTCATTGGCAACTCTATTTGTATCCTACTCTCATCAGGCTCAAAAAAGCAATTGGTATAGTTGGGGATTGTTATTTATCTCGGTTTTGGTACTGAATTTTGGATAGATGTGTGAATGCGAGTCAGTTCAAGGTGATGTTTTTGCTGTTCTTGCTCGAGTTTTCTGATTTCATTGTGCAATATGGGAGCCTGGCGCTCATCTTCTCGTAATTTGGTCTTTTTTTCTTCTATTTGTCTTTGCAATTCCGCTATAGCTTTTTTCAATTCGGATATTTCTTTTTGTGTTTCCTGTTCTTTTGTATTTTTGGCTTGCAGTTCTTGAATTTCCTTATTCAATTCTTGCTCGGTCTTCTTCAATGTCTCATTAAGATTTTGTAGGTTGTTTGGGATCATATATTTATGTGAATATTATTAAGTGAGGCTTTTCTGGTATTGTAATTTAATCAAACAGTAAGAGCAATTACTCTTTCTAGTTCTTCCAGCGAAGTGATACCTCGCAGGGCCTTGAGGACGCCGTCCTGCTTCATGGTCAAAAGTCCTTGACCTTTGGCGGCCAACCATATCTCGCGTTCACTAGGGTTAGTTTCTACGGCATTTTCTATTTTTTCATCAGTCATGATCCCTTCGTATATTCCGATTCTTCCTTTGTAACCAGTCATATTGCATTTCTCGCAACCGCCAGGTACCCATATTTTTGTCCTGTCGGCTGGAATGAGATTTTTGTCTTCCACACTGCTCAAAGTTGCTTCAATATCTTTCTTGGCCTCTTCGGAAATAGCGATTTCTTTTTTGCAAAGTGGGCATAGACGGCGAACCAGGCGTTGAGCCATGGATACACGGATGGCTGAAGTGATCACTTTGGGATTGATGCCGAGATCAACCAAGCGCGGGAATGTGCCAGCGGCATTATTTGTGTGAAGGGTTGAGAACACTAGGTGTCCGGTTAGTGCCGAATCTATAGCGATGACGGCTGTTTCATTGTCGCGGATCTCGCCGATCATAATGATGTCAGGATCTTGTCTAACAGTGGCTCTAAGTCCCTCGGTGAAAGTGTATCCTTTGTCATTGACCTGGGTCTGGACGATGCCAGGTAGATGATATTCTATGGGGTCTTCTATGGTGATTATTTTGACTCCGGGATTGTGGACCTTTTTTAGAAAGGCATACAGAGTGGTAGTTTTGCCGGAACCTGTCGGACCGGTTGTCAGAACCATTCCGTCGGGCCGGGATATTTCTTTGAGCAAGATCTCCAAAAGTTTGCCACTCATGCCGAGATCTTCCAGAGGGATGTTTATAGTTTTTGGGTTTAAGAGGCGCAAGACGACAGATTCATTGTAAGCGCCTGGCAGTATGGAAGCCCGGACTTCTATGTCGCCAGTGCCGAGTCGGATGCTGAAACGACCATCCTGGGAATCTTTTTTGATGTTGAGTTTCATTCCAGAAAGAAGCTTGATCCTAGAGAGAAGCAGGGCATAGGTATCCAAATCAAAACGGATGACATCCGTCAAAACGCCGTCCAAACGATATCGGAGGCGTATATAGGCTTCTTCTGGCTCCAGGTGGACATCGGATGCTTCTATTGCCAGAGCTCCAGCCACTATGGTTTCCAGAATTCGGGAAACACGGTAGCTCTTTTTGGCGGCTACGGTATTTTCCAAAATAGAAATGATGGTGGGAAGGCTTTTGGCTTCACGGACGATCTCGGCGATCTCCTCGCTGGATATTTCCAAGGAACCAGCCTTGCTCTCATAGGCAAAAGAAATGTCTTTGTACATCTTCCATGCCTTTTCTAGGCTTTGGGTGGAAGCTATATAGAGTTCTGGTTGGAAACCTTTGGTTTTGAGATCGGCGATAATTTCCAGGACTTTGGGATCTTCTGGATTGCGGGCGGCCAGTTTCACCTTTTTGTCACTGATGGTAAAAGCGGCAGTTTGGCTAGCGCGGGCAGTTTTTTCTTCAATAAGGCGTAGGGCATCGGTATTTATCGGCATACCAAGCAGATTGACATGTTCAACGCCATATTTGGCTGAAAGTATGTCTATAAGTTCTTCTTCCTCGTGATGCAAAAGGTCGCCGATACGCCTATTTTGTTTGTCTTCGTCAAAATGAATAGTCATGGCGATAATTATAGCGCAGAAAGCGTCGCTATTAACAAAATTACTTACTATTGACATTATTTTATGAGTATGTCATTCTCTACACGGAGAGGCTTTGCCTCATTTTTGTTTCTTGACAGATCAATGCAGGACTTACTTTCGCTAGGAGCGAAGGGTTGATATGTCTTGGAACAAACTACGGAGAGAAACATATGAACAGAAACAGAATCGGATTGATCTTAGTGATCATTGTGACGGTGTTTGTTATCTTCAGTTCGATACTTGGGATACTCAACTGGAGGAAGGCGGCTCTCGCTAGGCGAGAAAAATCAGTTCAGATCCAGGAGCATGCGGTGCCAATTGAGAAATTGGCTGAAACCCTGGGTATCGGGGTCACAGAGGTTACGACCCAAAAAGATGGGACACAAGATGTGTCGGTGATTGTCCATGACAGGGGCGCTTCATTCGTGATGGCACCAATGTCGAATCGGTCACCGACGGTAGTACCCGAACAGCAGGTTCGGGAAATGCAGAGACAGAGACAAAAACAACAGTAAGAGACAAATGATAACAAACAAAATACAGATACGAATGAAAACAAAACTCACATCAATTATCGGTTTCCACATCGGTTTCATCCTCATCACCTTGTGGCTCTGGCCTGCAGTCGGCGCCCAAGCGATTCCAATCGCCCAGGCGCTTCCTGTCGGAAGCGCAGATATTCTGCGTAACTTCGCGCTTGGTCAAGTGACACACGGCAGCCGGGTGGTTACGGCACCGAGCCTCGATTACCAATGGCCTGAATCCATCACGTACACCAGCGTTATAGGAAGTGGCGCTGAAGAAGTGCTCGACAAGTTGTTCGATGTTGAATTCAAATATAGGCTTATTAACCCCGTTGACACAGTCACAGGGTATGTGTACCTGTACGATACCGAAGACAACCTGCTCTTCTACGGAATTGCCAATTTTACTGCGGCGGATCTGGAGAAAGGCAAGCCCCAGTACAACATCTGGATGCAGGAAATTCCACTGACTGGTCTCAAGGATATTGAGTCGGCGGAGGTTCTGGCGATTGACGAAAAGGGACAAACTGCCAGGAGATATCCCCTGAACATCAAAAACGGTCACCCCCTTTTCCCGCCATGGATGGCTGGAGCTCCAAATGGAATCATGGTGATTCGATCCAAGGATGGTTTACTCACAAGGTATGACCTTTCAAACCCCGTGACCGAAACTCCTGGAACGACAACAGAAGGGGAATCGGCTTGGAAAATTGATGGGCATTATGTCTTCGGGAAATTCAATTGCCCAGTCGGCACCTGTTCAAGCCCAGCTACAGTCACGGTGAAAATCACCGAGCTGTGGACTCGTCCAACGGTCTTACTCCGGTTCACTGAGGGACAAATTATCATCTTTGACGTGATGGGTTTTGTTCAAAATCAAGGAGGTACCAACTTCGAACGCCCCTTCGGTTTTCGACTCGAGCAAGTCAACGGTCCTTTGGCAGGTGGCGGAATTCTTTCTACTACCGAGTCAACGCAAGTTTCTTTGCCTACTAGCGGCGACTACCGAATCTACTTCGAGTGGAAAGAATTCGGGGAATCAGGAACTCTCTACACTGGCCCGGAGTTTCCGGAAAAAAGCGAGGTTATCAGTACTTCGGTCACAATTCCCTAGGACTGATTGTTTGAAATTTCACAGCCGCTTGAGCGCGAGATACTCAAGCGGTCTTTTTTATGTACGAATCAATTTGAATCATGTATGTCTTAAAATCAGAAAAGTGATTTTTGAGATTCCTTAGAAACATTTCCTTATCTAGTTTTTCATATCTGTGAACAAGCATGTTTCGAGCGCCAACGATCGGGGCTATTCTTTTGGCGAATTCATTTTCAAGCACCTTGCATTCTCCGAGAGCCACAAAAGTACTTTGCAGGTCGTCTGGAGCTCCAAGCTTGCCCTCTCGCAGTATGTGAATATTGATGTCAATCATAAGGTCAACCGCAAGCTGAAAATATCTTTCAATGGCCGGTAATTTCAAATCATCCTTTATGAGTTTGTTTATTTCTGAACCAGAAACATAATACTCAAGTTTTTTGACATTCTCGGCAAGCAATTGTATTTTTTTTGTTATGAAATCTGCGTCAAGCATTTTTGTATTCTTCAATTATATTGGAAACATAATGTGATCTCAAATCAAAGAGAGGACGAGCTTCGTCGTATAAGCGCAGCGCGGAAATAAAAAAAGTATCAAAAAGATGTCTTTCTTTCTCATACAAAACAATAGCATGTTCAACGATCTTCTTTCCAAGAAGCGGTGACACATTTTTTAGATTGACAAGCTGTATGGCGTTATGTTTGAAGATTTCAATTAGTTCATTATTTATTTTGATCTCTTCCTCAAGATTAATCTTCTTTCCAGAAGAAAGATAAGCAATATCATAATCACTTTCCTTGTGAGTTTTGCCGGTAACTTGTGAACCAAAAAGAACAACAAGGGCCAAATCATACTTTAAAGCCAGTTTTTTTATTGGACCTTTTTTAGAAATCACATTTATCATACTCCGACAATAGCATATTTTGTGAATTTTTCAACTCTTTGTGCTAATGGGAGCACATTTCCAAGCTCTTACCAGCATCTATTGACTTTTCTACACACTCATGCTAACATATTTTCATTGGTAAGTTAGAAAAATTAGACAAACAAAAGAAAGAAAGGTCTTTGAATTATGAAAAAGTTTTTTCAGTTAGCGAGCGTTTTAGCGCTCGCTCTGATTGTTGGTGGCTGTGCTCTTGGAGCTGGCCACCGCCGAGTTCAGACCCCGTGCCAAACGGGTAATGAGGTTTATCTCGGGATTACGCCGGGGTTGGGCTCGGGCAAGTGCCTGCCTCCGCCACGGTTGCGGCAAGTTCCGATTCACCATGCCCCGGTGGTGGCCCACCGGTACGGCGTCCCCCAGCAGCCCTACCAATTGGTTCCCCAAAGAGGTTGCCCAACTTGCGGGGCCCCTGGCCGCTGTGAGCACATCACATTCCACAATCCCTGCCGGGGTTGCGGGATCTTCAAGCCCTGTGAGCATCGCCCGCCTTGGGATCAGGTCGTTCAATAACAGGAGATTGAATCTCCTCCAGCCGCTTCTCCACAGGGGGATGCGGCTGTTTTTTATTAAGGTTTCAGCATAGCGAGGCCTCGCCTCGCTATGCTGAAACCTAGCTGATATCATTGGTCCATGAATAAATATATATCTCATTCTCTTTTAAAAACCTCGAATATTGCTAGGGAATGGTTAAAGGAGGTGAGTGAAAATTTACCCAGAATAGAATCTGGCGCAATCGTGGTTGGACTTTCTGGGGACCTTGGTTCTGGAAAAACTGCCTTTGTAAAAACCGTAGCTAAACTTTTGGGGGTGACAGAAGAAGTGACCAGTCCAACATTTGTGATTATGAAGACATATGAGATCCAACAGGAATATTTCAAAAGATTGGTTCACATTGACGCTTATCGGCTGGAAAAAGACGAAAAATTAGAAGTCTTGAGATTCAAGGATTTGATCGCTGATCCAGGAAACTTTATTTTCCTAGAATGGCCGGAGCGAGTCGAGACGGTTATGCCTGATGATGCCATCAAAATATCTTTCAAATTTATTGACGAAGGTGTGCGGGAAATTACATTTGAATGAGATAGGACTCTTCTACACCAATCACTAATGCTAGAATGATGTTATGCCCAAAAAAGATGGCCGGAAACGCCTAGTTTTGTTGGATGCTCACGCTATATTGCATCGCGCTTATCACGCCTTGCCTGATTTCTCAACATCAAAAGGCGAACCCACTGGAGCCTTGTACGGATTATCAACTATGGTTATAAAGATCATTGAAGATCTCAAGCCCGACTATGTGATTGCCTGTTATGACCTTCCTGGTCCCACATATCGCCATGAAGTTTATACTGCTTACAAAGCCAAACGCCAGAAAACCGATAATGACCTCATCATTCAGATCAATCGATCTCGCGATATATTCAAGGCCTTGAACGTGCCAATCTACGACAAAACCGGTTTTGAGGCTGATGATATTATTGGCACAATCGTTGAACAGGTCATGGTTGAGAATACAGACAAAACAATAGAAATCATCATCGCTTCTGGGGACATGGACACTCTACAGCTCGTCAAAGGAGACAGAGTCAGAGTCTATACCCTCAAAAAAGGTATAAAGGATACGATAATTTATGATCAAGAGACCGTCAAAGATCGTTATGGTTTTGGGCCGGAATTGATGCCTGACTACAAAGGCTTGCGAGGAGATCCGTCAGACAACATTATCGGAGTCAAGGGCATAGGTGAAAAAACTGCCACTATACTCATAAAAACATTTGGAACTATTGAAAATGTTTATCTGGAATTGGAAGCTGGACATCATAAGAAATTTGAAGAAGCTGGAATCAGTGAGCGGATCATAGGCATTTTGGGTGAGAACAAAGAAGAAGCCGAATTTAGCAAGATGTTAGCCACTATCCGTCGTGATGCTCCAATACAGTTTGTAATACCGGATAAATCATTCAAGCAATCCATAGAAATGTCGGCCATTGGTTCATTGTGGAATGAGCTGGAATTCCGGACTCTTATCCAAAGATTACAAAATGTCCTTGACCAGAATATTGACGGAGGAATCAATAATGATAAAGAAAAAAAACAGGATATTACAGCGGAGGAGGTGGAAAAAGTTGGTTTGGCTCTGTGGCTTGTTCGTTCTGATATTACAAACCCAAAATTAGAAGATATATTGCAATTTGCTCAAACAGACGATTTTGCCAAAGCGACCGAGAAAATCATGGCCGAATTGGTTGAGCGAAGCCTTGGGAAGGTTTATGAAAATATAGAATTGCCGCTTATACCGATCACTCACGCTATGGAAAAACGAGGAATTAAGATAGATAGGGCGGAACTCCTTAGGTTGTCGGAGGTTTACCACAAAGAGTTGTCTCGTCTGGAAAAAGATATTTGGGAACATGCTGGCGGGGAATTTAACATCAATTCACCGAAACAGCTTGGCGAAATACTTTTTGATACTTTGGGTTTGACAGCCAAAAACATGAAGAAAACTGGTGGTGGAGCCCGCTCTACCCGCGAATCCGAATTGGAAAAACTTCGGACCCTTCACCCTATCGTCCCTCTATTGTTTGAGTACCGTGAATTGCAAAAACTGCTTTCTACCTATATAGACGCCATCCCGCCGCTTCTTGACTCTGATGATCGTTTGCATACGGACTTCATTCCATCAGGTAGCACTACCGGTCGGATGGCTTCGCGCGACCCAAATCTCCAGAATATCCCCATCAAATCCGATCTGGGCAGAGCTATCCGAAAAGCCTTCGTTTCTAGTAAAGATTCTCGTCTTGTAGCTTTTGATTATTCACAAATGGAGTTGCGGATCGCGGCATTCTTGTCTGGTGATACGAAGATGATAGATATATTTCGCCGCGGAGACGATGTTCATGCATCGGTGGCCGCGGAAGTATTCAAGGTCAAAGCTGAAGATGTTACTTCCGATATGCGCCGTCAAGCCAAGGTTATAAATTTTGGGATCATATACGGCATGGGTGTTACGGCTCTGCAGAGCAATCTTGGCACTACTCGGGCTATGGCCCAAAAGTTTTACGCCGAATATTTTCAAGCGTTTTCAGGGTTGGCTGAATATATAGACAGGATCAAAACCGAGACAGTTGACAAGGGTTATACCGAAACTTATTTTGGTCGGCGGCGTTATTTTGAAGGGATCAAATCCAAGATTCCATATATTCGGGCTCAAGCCGAGCGGATGGCGGTGAATGCTCCTATTCAAGGCACGGGAGCTGATATCATCAAGTTGGCCATGATAAGGATTGATGAATATATTCAAAAGGAGAATCTTCGGGAAGAAGTCTTTGCTCTACTCCAAGTCCATGATGAGCTCATATATGAGGTCAAGGATGATAAGGTGGATATTTTTGCTGTGGCGGTCAAAAAGATCATGGAGTCTGTCATTGATCCGGCTCTTATTCATGGTATTGTTTTGAGAGCAGATGCTCACATAGGTAATAATTGGGGAGAGCTGAAATGAGAGAGCTTGGTGAGAACAACATCTCATCACAAAGACATTGCCAGCGGCCTCAAACCAAAAGAGTTGGCCTTTAGTGATACACCCATAAATCACCACATAGTCTTTGTGATGAGATGTTGTTCTCACCAAGCTCATGAGTGGTCGCTTACGTTTATAATTCATCATGTTATTTGTTTTTCATGGCACAGATGTGGCAAAAGCGGGCGATAAAGCTAGAAGCCTGATTGGTTCTTTGCGCGCCAAGAAGCCGGATGCTCCCTTTATCCATATCGGCGCCGATGATTGGAGCGTTGCGACTCTCCAGGAATATGTAGGTGGGCAGGGATTATTTTCAGCCAAGAGTATTATTTTTTTGGATAGAGTGATGGAGGATGATCAATCCAAAGAATCTCTGCTCGGCCTATTGCCGGCTATCAAGGGTTCGGAAAATATTTTTATAGTCTTGGAGGGGAAACTTGACGCGGAGTCAAAAAGAATCTTTGGGAAATACGCTGATAAGTCAGCCTCATTTCAAAATGGGACAACCACAAAAGACAATAGTCCAAAAAAAGTTTTTGCTTTGGCGGATGCCTTGGGTGAGCGCCTGGCCATCCGAGCATGGACAATATACAGGGAACTGGTGGACGGCGGCGCGCCTTCGGAAAGCCTAATCGGAACGCTTTTCTGGCAGGTCAAATGTATGTCATTGGCCAATATCTCAAAAATCGCTGACCAGGCCGGTTTGAATAGTTTTGTGTTTAGCAAATCAAAACGCTATCTTAAAAATTATTCAAGTCTGGAAATAGACCGATTGATGACTGATATCATCGTTTTGTATCACGATGGTCATCTTGGGATAGCGGATATGGAGATTGGGCTGGAAAAAATACTTCTGGAACTTTCCGACAAGAAAGACCAAAAAATAGATCTTGAAAATATAGTATCATAGGGGAATGACAGCTTTCGTTTTTCGGGAACTTGGCAGGGATGAATCCTTTGATCCTCTGACTCTGTCTCCTGATACTTCCTTTACCCAAGCCAGATTTTATAGGCAGTGGCAGGAGGGTTTGGGCAGGGATGTGAGAAGATATCTTGTTTCGCGGGGAGACAAAACCGTGGCCTATTTCCAGATCGTTCTATATCCCTTGGCCTTTGGTAAACAATATGCCTATGTACCATACGGTCCAGTTATCGGCGATTTTTCCGAAGATTTTATGCTGGCTCTGAAAACCAAAATCAAAAATATAGCCAGAAAAAACAATGTCGTATTCGTTCGCATGGACTTCACTCCTCCTCCAAAAAGTATTGACCAGAAGAAAATTATTGAAAAAGTTTTTAGGAAGTCCCACCTAGTTACTTATCATTCCGCCTATTTCCAGCCGCGTTTGGAGTGGTTTTTGGACTTGAATATATCAGAAGAGGATATTCTACGTAATATGCCGAAGAATGGCAGGTATTCTATACATCTGGCAGAGAAAAAAGGGGTTACCACAGAAATTATTTCGGCCGATTTTAATAAATATTTTGATGATTTTTATAGATTAATGTCTATAACAGCTTCACGCAATGGCTTCAGTTTGCATTCTCGCGCCTACTATCAAAACATTTTTAATCACCTTGACGCTAGCTATGCGTATATGGTTATAGCCAGGTATCAGGGGGAAATCTTGGTGGCGGATGTCATCATTCATTATGGTCATATCGCCAACTATGTTTATGGTTCTTCTAGCAATGAACATCGCCAAATCGCTCCGACATATCTAGCCCAATGGTCGTCTATATGTCATGCCAAGAAACTTGGCTTGGCTCACTACAACTTTGGCGGTATAGCATCGGGTGATATATACAAAGGCTGGGAAGGTTTGACGGCTTTCAAAAAGAAGTTCGGCGGCCGTGAAGTCAGACATTCTGATTTTTTTGATGTAGTGACGCAACCATTCTGGTATTTTGTTTACAATGTCAGGAAGGGAATGAAGAGGCGGTTTTAAAGTTCTGAAATCTATTCTTGCGCAGACTTTCCAAAAAAGCCAAATGAGTCCGGACATTGAAATGATAATTATAACTTTGGAGAGGAATCAAGTCTTTTTCTCTTTGTAATCTAACAATAGCGTCATCCAAAGTAAGCCATTCTATTTCTAGGTCGATTTCATCGGCTTGAGTTGTTTGAGGAAGACCTTTCTCTCCTATGAGTTTTGCAACAAAAAAGTGCGTAATTTGTCTTCCTCTTTGAATACGATATTCATCTGCAATAGCAATTTCTTCTATTTCGCCGATCTTGCAACCTACTTCTTCCAATGATTCACGACGAACAGACTTCGTTAACGATTCTCCATTTTCTGTTCCTCCACCAGGTAGGAGTCGGTATTTTTTCCGACCAGGGCTATTTTATTTTTGTCATCAAAAATCACCACCTTAACAGCCTGTCTGGGCGGTCTATCTTCTGGAAATTTGTCAAAGCGTTTGGCTTCGGGGAAGATATCTGCGTCTTGTAGTGTAATGAGAGGTTTCATTGAGAAAATATGGAATCGAGATCATGTGACTGTAATTTTCAATCCCAGTCCCGAAGTAATTTTTTGAAGAAAAGATAAGGTAGGATTTGTTCTGCCAGATTCAAATCTGGCGAGGGCCGATTGGGCAATACCAAGCTTTTGAGCCAATTGTTTTTGAGTGAGTTTTTTCTCAATACGAGCCTTGACTAGTGCGTTGTAGATCTTGAATTCAACTTCAAGACTATCATACACTTTCTTTTTGGCTGGATCACTAAGAAACTCCACCATAGATTGTTTGAATGTTTTCATAATTTCAATTATATAACATGTATGTTATATTAAGCAATCTTGATAACTTTCTTTTGAATTCTTCTTGCATGATCAATGTCTCTTACACTTATTTTCCACACTTTCTTTACAAAACCATGAATTAAGTACGCTTTATTTTTATGGAAAATATATAAGATTCTAATCTTTAACAATTTCTAGTGCGAGAAGCAGTTAAATCATCAAGATTATTGATAAATTTATCAACCTTTTCGTTCCAATAAATGATTTCCATTTAGACACAATACACTATATTCATCATGTTGTGCGCCCAGTTGGATTCGAACCAACGACCCTCTGCTTAAAAGGCAGGTGCTCTACCGGGCTGAGCTATGGGCGCATGTCGCAACATCATTACATTTTTCAATATAGACTACAAACTATATTTTATTAAATTCATCTACCGACAAACCAGCCTGCTTCACAACGATATTGTATAGTGTTCCTATAAGTATTAGGCAATTTTGGGAATAAATAACTTTAGATAAGTACCTTCTGTTTGAAATGCAGGTTTTGGCACCTCGTGTTGTGTTTTTGCTAGCATTTCCAAATAACCCAAAGCTGCTTCTTTGACATTGGATTCTGCTTCAGCAAAAGAGTCTCCAAAAGAAGATACATGGTTTAATTCTGGGACAGTGGCTGTAACCTGGGCTGTTTCCTTGTCTATTTCATATTCAATTCTGTATTCTACATTTTTTGACATAATTGAAATATAGTATTTTTTTTGCAGAAAATCAAGCAGGAGTTGATATTACAACGGCAGATCAAAAGAGAAAGATCCGGGACCAGTCAGGAGTATAGAGATTGCCATGACCAGAAGAAGCAAGTAATAATTGACACCGTCGGAAAGGAATGTTCGTTCGCGAATCTTGAAAATCAAGCGGACTAGCATGTCTATAATCACGACCAGAGCCGCTGCTTGTGTCCATAGTCCTATCAAGACGAATGCTCCGGCTAGAGTCTCAATGACGGCGATGATTTTGCTATTCGTATCAGTTTTTTTGTTTGAAAGTACTTTGTAAGTCGAAAACAGCAAAACCGCGCTCAAAGAGAGGCGGATAAACAATGGTGAGAGCTGATTCCAAGAGAGAAGAGTGGGGAATAAAGACAACATTGAACAAATGATAACATAAAAAATCAAACAGACAATATTTGGTGTTTGTTGCAAAAGTGAGTACCGCGACCACCCAGAACGATACGCATAATAGTGCCACTGCAGTTTGGTTTGGAACATTTTGTGCCCGTCTTCCTGTAAGCTCTATGATGTTCTTGGAAAAAGCCTTTCCCTCCATGAATGTTGCGATAGTCCGACATAGAGTCTCCGCCGAGATCTATGCCTCTGGCAAGGGTTTTCTTTATGGCCAGGAAGAGAATCTTGAGTTTGGGTTCTCCAATATTCTTGACTTGTTCAGCCGGGTGTATGCCCGCTTGCCAGAGCGACTCATCAGCGTAAATATTTCCGATTCCGGCGATGATATTTTGGTCCATAATGACTTGTTTTATCTTTGCCTGTGAACGAGTCATCAATCTCTCTTTGAATTTATCAAATACAAAACCTTTTTCCAGAGGTTCTGGTCCTATCAAATTCAAGTGTTTGGAGCTGTGGTGGGGAATCTCATTGATCAAGGTTACCTTCGCGAATCTCCTCATATCGGATAGGACAAGACATTTGCCGTTGGACAAAGTAAAGGCCAAGCGAATGAAGCGGTTGAAGGGATCTTTTAGAGGTTGAGGTCTAATCGGAATCCACGGTTCTTTCTTTTTTCTTGAATCAAAATGGTATTTTCCATAGAGAAGATGCCCAGTCATCTTCATGTGAATCAAAATAACCGATTTATTATTTAGATGTATCAGAATATTTTTGGCTCTACGGGATATCGAAGTTATCTTGGACCCGATTACTTTTTTCTTGAAACTCTTGAAATAGTCGGGATCTTTGATCGTTTCGGAACCATGGAAATATTCGCTGTTATAACTTGACCAAACATTCTCGACGACCAACCCAATGACACACTTCTTCAAACCATTTACGGTTGTTTGTACTTCTGGCAATTCTGGCATAGGTTCACTATAGCAATGGGTTATAATAAATGGAACATGCGTCACATCCTTATTGCGCTTCTTTCTACGACCATCTTCGGCGGAATCTGGTTTGCGGATCGCTATCCGGATCAGACTGGCTATATTATCCGAACAGTTATTGACGGGGGTGTTCAGTTGGCCGCCGCCATAGCCCACAAACCAAAAACCGTGGCGGGACTGAAGTCTGCTTACGACAGAGCCGAACAAAATCAAGAAAAAATAAGAATTCTAATAGTGCCTGGTCATGAGCCGGATTATGGGGGTACAGAATTTAAAAAGATTATAGAACGGGACTTGAATGTCGTCCTGGCTGATCATTTGCTCGGTTTCATGGGCCAGAATAAAAAGTATCAAGTGTTCACAACAAGAACAAAAGAGGGTTGGTCTCCAGAGTTCTCTGATTATTTTAAGAATCAATGGGACAGCATAGTTTCGTGGCGGGCGGCTATCCGAGAACAAAAAACCACCATGATCGCGGCTGGGACTCATTCGCGCATGGAACCAGCTATTAAACACAATGATATTCCAAGAAATGTGGCCTTGAGACTTCATGGAATAAATAAATGGGCCAATGAAAATGATATTGATATTGTCATTCATATTCACTTCAATGATTATCCGGGGCATCCAAAAAACATTGCCGGTAAACATTCGGGTTTTGCTATATACATTCCAGAAAATCAGTATCAAAACAGCACCTCTACTCGGGCTGTGGCGGAGGCTATATTCAGGAGACTGGAAGAGCACACCCCGGTCAGCACTCTTTCCGGCGAATCCAATGGCATAATAGAAGATCCAGATCTGATCGCTATTGGAGCGGATGATTCTGCTAACGCGGCCAGCATGCTCATAGAATATGGTTATATTTACGAACCGCAATTTGCCGATCCGGTGGATCGCGACCCTGTTCTGAAGGATTTGGCTTTCCAAACATATCTTGGCATTAAAGATTTCTTTGACCCATCGGCAAATGCCAGACTTTATAATGATACGAGCATTTCGCCATATATTTGGAGCAAACCTATACAGTAAACAACTTTTTCAATTCTTCCCGTGCGACAGCGGCATCACTCCAGGGAGTTTTTTTACCATTTGGACCCATGATATATGGGTCTGTGCCCTTACCGGTAATCAAAACAGTGTCGCCGATTTCAGCCCTTTTCAGGGCTTCAGCTATGGCTTGGCGACGATCCATGATGATTGTTGGTTTTTTGGAAGTGATTCCCTCGGCTACATCGGCTACTATTTTATTTGGTTCTTCGTCGTAGGGATCTTCATCAGTCAATATGATCTCATCGCAATATGTGTCGGCGATCGCTCCCATAGTTAGCCTTTTCCAGGTGTCGCGTCCACCACCGGTGCCGCCTAGGACACAAATATTTCTGGAATTTTGAAAGACTTGATAGAGTTTTTCTAGTGAATCTGGGGTGTGGGCATAGTCCACTATAACTGTGAATGGAGCGCCCTCTATCCTCTCTACTCGGCCGGGGATACCGTCAAATTTTTCCAAAGCGCGGACGATAATGTCGTCGGACACTTCTTGGCTGGCGGCCGCGGCCGCGGCCGCCAAAATATTATAGAGGTTAAATAACCCCGACAGAGGCGAATAGACTGATTGACCGGCTCTACTAAAACGCAATCCCTCTTTTAGGACTTCGTAAGGTTCGGCGTCTCGGACGCTATAAGTGATCTTCTGATCTGCCAGACAGACCAAGAAGCGGCCGCTTTCTGGATCATCGGCGTTCGCTATGATAGTTCGGTTTTTCTTTTTGGAGTGTCCTAGACCATGAGCGATACAGACTTTGGCTTCAATATATTTTTGATACGAGCCGTGGGCTTCTACGTGTTCGGGGGAAATATTGGTAACGATCAATGCGTCAAGTTGGACGAAACGATGTCGGTGCATAGAAGCTCCTTGCGATGTCATTTCCAAAATAGCATAGTCACATCCAGCTCTAACAGCCTTGTTCAGAAATCCTTGAATGAATAGCCTTCCAGGCATACTCATTTTGTATAGGTTTTCAGAAGAATCTTCAGCGATTTTGAAGCGGATGGTGTTGGAAAGGGCTGTCTTGTAGCCAGCCTCTTCCAATATAGCGTTCAAAATCTCGGCTGTGGAACTTTTGCCCTTGGTGCCGGTGATACCTATGATCTTAATCTTTCTGGAAGGGAAGCGGTATATCAGAGCGGCGGCAAAAGCCAAAGTAAGATGATATATAGGCTGAAAAAAAGCAAATATTTTTGAGGGTATCAGGCGACGGATCTTGGAAAGGATAAGATCTAGCATTGGAGATTATGAACCGAGTATCTTGAGGGCCGCCTTGACCTTGGCGCTCGTGTCGGAAATGTTTTTGTCAATCTTCTTCAGTGCCTGACGAGCCTCATCAGAATCATAACCAAGAGCCTTGAGAGCAGATATGGTATCGGCGTCGCTAGACATGCCGACAGAGGTGTCTTCACCGTCAACAACGCTTCCCAATTTGTCTTTGAGTTCCAGGACGATCTTTTCGGCGGTTTTTCGGCCAAGGCCGGAGACCTTGACTAGATGAGAGACGGATCCGGCCCGAACAGCACTAACGATAGCGTCGCTGGAAGCAACAGACATGATATTCAAGGCGGATTTTGGGCCGATACCGGAGACGCTTATCAACAATTCAAAGAATCCCTTCTCTTTCCTGGAAGCAAATCCATATAAGTCCAGGGCGTTCTCGCGCACGGCTAGGTACGTCCACAGGGTGGTTTGATTGCCGATCTTGAGACTGTGCAAAGTGTCATCGGTCACGAAGACTTTGTAGCCGATACCTTGAATATTGACGACCACATGCCGGTCGCCACATTCTATTATCGGTCCATTTATAAGCGAAATCATTCCGCCATGATAGCGAAGTTTCTTTACTTTTACCAACGGTCGTGGTAAGTTTTTTGACACACTGGATAATATGCCTATCACTTCTTCAGCCAAAAAAGCTCTGCGCGCTTCAAAGAAAAAGCACATTTTCAATATGCGTCGCAAGGGGGCCATAGACAAAAACCTCAAAGAGTTTCGTCGTCTTATCTTGGCCAAAGACAAGGACGTCGCCAGCAAACTGATACCTTCCATATACCAAGCCTTGGACAAGGCGGCCAAAACAGGCTACATCAAATCTAATACATCTTCTCGTCTCAAGTCTCGTATTATGAGAGCCAGAAAAAAGCTTGATAATGTTTGAGTGAGAGGAATCGGTCACGAGTCCTCGCCTGCTGGCTCGGCTCGCGACCCCGACTCGCTCGCCTAGA
>Ga0155379_105_pt1 | contig 28993 bp, 38 predicted proteins | sample RifCSPhighO2_02_FD_106347 | JGI IMG/M metagenome (GOLD analysis project Ga0155379, IMG submission 106347) | Candidatus Taylorbacteria bacterium RIFCSPHIGHO2_02_FULL_44_12
GGGCTCCGCAGAATGAAGAGGTCGGCATCTATATTGAAAGGATTCATGGTCAAATCAGGGCTGTGGTCAAGACGGGAGTTGGGTGAAGGTCAGTAAATAACCATCACTATCTACATGTTTTGCGTTGTATGGTCCCTGAAAAATAGTGCCGGAATGATCATACTTGAAATTATAGTACATGACATAAGCAGTACACAGTTTGTGCACAAAGCGACTAATACCTCCTTCCACTATTTCTTTTACAGCTATATGAAAATGATTTGGCATCAAACAATACGCCACTATATCAACATATTGATCTTGTCTTTCACAAAGAAAGGCGTCACTCTGTTTTAATATGTAAAAATGTAATGGTTTATTGCTATTTGCTATATATAGTAAGTATAAAAACCTTTGATAATCGATCTTATCAAGAAAGATTGGCGACTTATGAGCTCCACGATTATATATGTGATAATACTCATTAATTACAAACATAGTATTTAGCAAGGCGAGGCCTCGCTAAGATCACCTTACCAAACCAAGATCAAATTATTTTGAAGAAATACTCAAGATTGGCTTAATTTTATTGAAATAACAGCGAGGCCTCGCCTCGCTAAACCGAACCGAACCAAGAAAAAAGACCGCCTCTCGTACTCGCGAAAGACGGCCTTTTGAGGGAAAGAAGATCCCTCTCTACCGAGGCCTGACCTCGAGGTCCGACCTTGTCCTATCGGCAATGCCCACAACGCCACCCTTGGCGATGCCCACCTCCACCTCCGATACTGAATCGGAAGCTAAACATTGGGCGTCGGCACGTCCCGCATGAAGGTGGAGAGAAATGCTGCGGGGCGCGGTGAGGTGGCGCGTAATGAACTGGCGGCCTGTAATACCGAGGCGCTGGACGATAAACCGGTGGCCTGTAGTATTGTGGAGGTGGCGGCGCGTACCGTGGCCGAACATAGATCGGCGGCGGATTGTCAACGACAATCTGCGGTGAAGTGTACCTAATGATTGGTCTTTCATACACCACTGGCGCTGGCCTCTCGTAGACAGGCGCCGGTTCCTCATACGCCTGCGTTTGAGCCGGTTCCGGCGAAGGCGCGTAAACCACCGGCTCTTCCTGCGCCTCTTCCTCCAAGTTCACCTTCTCCACAAAGATGACTTGAGCCTGCGCCTGTTGCACATTCACATTCACAGTTTGACTGACTGAAGAAGGTGTATGCTCCCGCTCTTCTTCCATGTAAACAAATTGTGGCGAAGGAGACTGCAGAGCAGATGGAGGAGGTTGAGGTGCTGGTGGCGCTGGCACAATGCGCCGTGGTTGCGCTTTTGGCGCGACCGCGATTGGTGGCGGAGCTGCCTTAGGCTTAGGCGGTTGGGCCTTGGGCACAATCGCCACTGGTGGTGACGACGATACTGTGGTTGCCGGACCACACGTTGCGCAACCGTTTGTTCCCAGCGAACGATAATAATTGCCTTGCCCATCGGTGTACATTTCTGTACCCGAGTCCCATGTTAGCCCTGGGAGCGGTTGCCCTTGCGGCGTCTGCCCGCCGTAGTCCGGCTGCCGTTGCTGGGCTGGATCGGCGGCGGCCGCGTAATTCGGCGGCTGCCCCTGCGCCGAGGGCGGCTGTTGGCCGGCGGCCGTCAACTCGCACCCAGTAATCAAACCCAAGCTCAAAACTGCGATTGATTGTAAAAAAACTTTCGTTCTCATTTCGAAACTCACTTTCTATAATAGGCCCATTTCAAGGCCTTTTTGTTTGTTTTTCTGACATTCTGAATGCAAAAAAGTTATCTTTCTAGCAAACAGACCTGCCCAGAGAGTATCAGATTACTTGGTATTTGTCAATGATAGGAAATCTTTCTCGTCTATGATCTTCACCCCCAGATTTCTGGCTTTTTCTAGCTTGGAGCCGCCATCTAGACCAGCCACAACATATGAAGTCTTCCGAGAAACCGAGTTTGATATGTCACCCCCCCTTTGACGAACCAGAGCCTGGGCCGATTGACGCGACAAACTCGGCAAAGTACCAGTGAAGACAAAAGATTTGCCTTGAAGCGGTTTATTTTCATCATTTTTTTCTTGAATGATTCTAGTATGTTTAAGAAGTCCGACCAGTAATTTTCTATTGTCTTTATTCTTGAACCATTCATACAAAGAAAGAGCCACGACTGGACCAACGCCGTTTATTGATTCAAAATCCAAAACCGATGCCCGACCCAAGATCTCCAAAGCCGAACCCTTCCCCGCTTTTTCTTGAAAATATCTCGCCAAATCGTAAGCCGTTTCCGCTCCAACATGGGGAATAGAAAGAGCCGCCAAAAATCTGGGCAAGGTTATGGTGCGAGATTTGTCTATGGCTTGAATAAGATTGTCGGCTGATTTTTCGGCGAACCTAGGCATGGCCAAAAGATCGCCTTTTTTCAGAGTAAAAATATCTTCATATGAAGAGATCAAACCTTCATCCAACAAAGCGTCTATGACTTTTGGTCCTAGGCCATCAATGTCAAAACAGTGTTTGGAAATAAAATAATAAAACTTTCTTTTTTGCTGGGAATATGAATCCTTGTTAATACACCGCCATGCAACTTGTCCTGGAATGCGTTCTATTCTGCCATCTCCACCACAAGCAGGAATATGTCTTGGCCAATCAAAAGGCTTACTTGAATCAGCCCGCATTTCTTTGACCACACCAACAACACTTGGTATGACATCCCCGGCTTTTTTGAGAATAACCGTATCTCCAATCCGTGCATCCACCCGTCGTATCTCATCTTCATTGTGAAGGGTCGCTCTAGAAACGACAGAACCTCCGATGGAAACTGGCTCAAGAATAGCCACCGGCGTAACAACCCCCGTCCGACCGACCTGAAAAACTATATCCTTCAATATCGTAGTAACTTCCTGGCTAGGAAATTTGAAGGCAATGCCCCAACGCGGGGCCTTGCCCGTATAACCCAGAATGTCCTGATAAGACTTTTCGTCTACTTTTACCACAATACCATCTGCCCAATAATCTTGCTTGGACATTTTTTCCTGCCATTCACCCCAATATGAAATAACCTCATTGATGTCACCACAATGCTTGTAATATTTATTGACCTTGAAACCTAGCGAGTCCAAAATTTCCAATTCAGCTTCTTGAGTATTCGGGAAGGCGGTGGAGGCATTCATGCCTCGGTATGTCCGCAGGCGATTTTCAGCAGAAAATCGCCGAGGATTAGAAGACTTTTCCACGGAAAAGTCTCCGCGTACCGAGGAATGAATGCCTCCACCGCCCATCTTCGCAATATCATAAACAAAAGAATCCAAATGACGCTCGGCCACAATCTTCGGATCTAGCTGACGGATAGAGCCAGCCGCCAAGTTGCGAGGATTGGCAAAAGCTTCCAATCCTTGTTTCAAGCGCTTTTTATTCAAGTGTTCCAGGGTACTTTTGGCCATCCATATTTCCCCTTCCACAACAATAGAAACAGGTTTTGATAATACTAGTGGAATTGATTGAATAGTTTTGACATTTTCAGTAACATTTTCTCCGATCACACCATTGCCGCGAGTAGCCGCTATTTTCAAGTGGCCTTTTTCGTATGTCATGACTATCTTCAGCCCATCTATCTTATGTTCGCAAACATAGGTCGGCCGAGGATCCGATATTCCTGCTTGTGCCAAAAATCTCTTGACCCTCTCGTCAAAGGCAAACATTTCTTCCGGATCAAAAGCATCGTTGAATGACCACTGCGGTATTTCGTGGCGAATCTTTTCAAATGCCGCTAGAGGCGCTCCTCCGACTCTTTGTGATGGAGAATCCGGTGTAATTAATTCCGGATATTGATCTTCTATCTGGACCAATTCATGCTTGAGAGAGTCCAAGGCCTGTTCAGATATCTCTTGTTTGTCCAGAACATGGTACTGATAACGATGATGTTCTATGGCTTGTTTGAGCTTGTTTAGTCGTTGAATAACAGCTTTTGGCGCACCTTTTTTCATCACTTAACGATACCATAGTCTATGTCATTTCCGCGAAAGTGAGCAGAAGTGGCTAACGGTAAACAAACGCCCAAAGCCGCATCATCTCCTTCACAAACCCGATTTTTAAAAAAATAAAGATTATATCTTGTATACAACTCGCGCACTGCTAAAGAATCAGGATTTGTGAAGGAGATGATCGGCGGAGGGCGGAGGTTTGCTATTTACTGATAAGTCAACTGTAGCGCGCGCTCAACGATCCGAGGACTGGTGATATCCGGACCGAAGGTAAGAGCATTGCATATGTTATAGCCGCGCGATTGGATGATTGTCCGGAAGGCTCCTGTGTTGTCGTAATATTCAACTATAGATACTACCGCGCAACCATAAGTAAATCCCAAATTGAAAGAAGTCTGTTGAGCATTTGGATGAGGTATGCCTCCCGAATCCGTATAGGTAAATTCCGTGAAAGTCGGGGCCGGAGGTTTTACCGCTCCCGCATTGCAGTTTATCGTCCCAGGACTAGAGCTCGCCAAAGCCCCAAAGTTGCCTGCCGCGCACTCTATGCCGCTATCCGCCGCGTATAGAGCGTATATAGAATCCCGAGCTGTGGCTGAAAGAATATATTGTTTACGGCTGACCGAAAGGATAAAAACCGCTACTCCCAATACCAAAGACGCAGTCAAAACCGCGAAGAGTAGAGTGTAACCACGAGATGAAGAAAAGTATTTCATATTATCGGCTAGTATTGAGCAATTGGCTGGACACTTCCACTTCATTTGAAATCACGCCGTCATTCCAGGAAACAACCACCGTAGCTCGCACTTCCTTGTCCGCGGACACCGGAGTGAGATAAAAATACCGTGAAAATCCGGCGGCGGTAGAACCCGGCCCATGCCCATAACCATCGCTGACCAAATACAAGGGACAAGCCGCCTGCAGACAACTGACTATTGGCATGCTATCCACCCCACTGGCATCACAAGTCGTCGTATCGCCGACACCATTACGCACACAGCCAGTCATATCGTAAGGATTGTCCAACCAATGATCCGGACCATTCAAGGCCAAATTATTATCTCGCATGTTTTTTATCATTTCAATGCTTTCTTGAGCTAGATACGAGGCTATCATCTGATTACGAGCGTAAACAGCCGCCCGCAGACCTTTGCTGGCTACCACCAGGGGTCCGGCAATAGCTATCATCAAGACCGTGATAGCTACTAGAGTCTCCACTATCGTAAAACCGCCATTATTGATGTTATTTTTCATGGTATTCTAGCTGAAATGGTTGTTTGAATATCAAAATAAGTCCGTTCTTTTTCTCGTGTGCCAGCATAGCCAACCAAACGGATAAAAGTCCTCGGGAATGGCTGGGTGTTCTGGTCGTAAGAGACTCCCAAACGATAGTCCGTGACCGTGACATTGGGAGATATGACAGATACATACGCCACATCACCGGTATTATTTGGGTTGATAATGTCGCCACAAAGGCTCTTCTCGGCCTTCTCCAGCTGCCAACGGGGAGATCCATTAGTTCCGGTATTTTCAAAACGATAAACGAATATCAGTCGACAATGCGGAACACTGATATTGTCCACTTTGGAAGATTCAAAAGCGATCAATTGGCCTTGGTTGGCCGCGCAAGATCGCGATGCCAATGAATCGTTGGTTCCCGTCGTCCACTGATCAGTCGTCTCACAATGATACGAAGACCCAACTCTCAATTCCCGCGAAACTGCGTCTAGGGCAAAATTGAGGTTGGTCATGGCCGCCTGCAATGTTTGGGCTTTTCTATTGGCATCAATGATCTTGACCAAGGCCCCCAGAGATACAACAGCTACTACGGAAAATATACCTAGAGCCACAATAATTTCAATCAGGGTAAAACCTTTCTGGAGGTTAATGGTTAATGGTTGATAGTTAATAGTTTTCATAATCCCTATTCCTAATTCCTAATTCATACTTCATACTTCATACTTCCTCATTCCTGCCTCACTCTCCAACAGATATCTGTCCATTATCCCTGACGACCACGGTCCTTATCCCTCCGCCCGTGCCCTCCAGAGTAACCATGGCATACGAGCTTCCACAGACGCCATTGGCGCAAATTATGGCATCTGGATTGGGTCTCTTGAATGTAACATCCAGTTGAGCCGGCGAAGAAGGTGCCGTGCAAGATCCCGGACCAGAACCAGAGCAAACAGATAATATTTTGGCTCCCCTTTTGATTGAATATGTACTGACTACAAGATCGCCGCCATCATAATAATTATTACCATTGATATCCACGAAAAATGTCAAAACACGGTTATTGTTCAGTCCGCTCGTTTCTGGACTAAAATCAACCCCATAGGAATATTGAAAAGGATTAGTGCCGGTCCCAGCATTCTTGACGCTCAATCCATAAGTCTGGGCTGTACGGATGGTCAAAGCCACATCGTAAGCCAGATCAGTCAGCAACACGCTCTGGTTGAAATTGCCGTATTTGGTCACCAAAAGAAGAGTCATGAATGTGAATATGCCCAATGACACCATCAGCTCAACAAGAGTGAAGCCCCGTCGAATGAAATGTTTGGTTGAGCTCATAGTCATATTATATACCAAAGTACGACTTGAAGAGAGAAGTTATCGTGCCCACATCCAAGACTTTAACACCAAAAAGCAAAACGATATACATTCCCAAAATGAGATATGGACCAAAAGGTATTTCTGTCTTTGACTTGAATTTCCTATAAGTTGAAAACATCCATATCAGGCTAACTCCGGTAGCAATCCAAAAGGCCAGAACAACGGCATTTATTCCCCCATTCAAGCCCAAGAGCCAGCCAATGCCTACCATTAGCTTGGCATCTCCCAACCCCATCCATATTCCTTTGGAAAATAACCATAACAGAAAAAATGGCAGGGCCAGAATAGGGCCGGCCAGAATATCCCAAACATTAGGAAGATGAAACCAGGTTGAACCGCCGATAAAAAGATGAATAAATGCCACGGCTATGAATATGTAGGAAAACTGGTCTGGAATGATTTTGTGTTTGATATCGTATACGGAAATAACGATTAAGAGGCATGTTACAAAAAGATAAAGTCCTGAAGAAAATAACCCTGAACCAGAATCCAAAGGAAATCTTAATAAAATTAAAGTAAATATAATTCCTGCCGAAAATTCAACCAGGGGGTATTGCCATGATATTTTGCTTTTGCAGGTATGGCACGAACCTCTTTGGACCACAAAACTCAAAAGCGGGATCAACTCTTTCCATTTCAAATGAGCGCCACAAGACAAACATTTTGATCTCCCGCCTATTCCCACGCCAGTATTGAAACGCAGAGATAGAACATTGAGAAAACTGCCTATGATGGCTCCGACCGCGAAGGAAAAGATCAGAGGAAACATTTGAAGGATGTTTGGATTATGAATAGGATCTTAATTTGGTCCGAGGCAGTATTCCAACTGATTGTTGGTAGCATCAATATAACAGCTGAATGTGACGAAGGCTGGTTTACTGGCATCCTTGATCCCATCTTTCAAGACCTCATTGGTATTTTCCAGTTTTGTATGTAATACATAATTTGTGTGTGTAGTTGTATCAACAGCATAATCATAAGTAGTGCCAGCCGGAGGATTGGGAATACTAGATATATAACTTTGAAGAGTTATACCAGACGGACAACCATTATTGGCGCTTAGAGCCAATGTGGCTGGATATTGTTTGCACCTGTCAAAGAAAAGAGCCATAGTCAGCTGCAGTTGGCCAATATCCGATATCCGCTTGGCATCCCTAGCCTTGCCTCTGGACTGCGAAAGATTTGTCATGATGATACCTGTCAAAAGAGCGATGATGGCGATCACGACCATTAGTTCTACGAGAGTGAAAGCCTGAATCCTGGAACGAACATGCGAATGTGGTTTTTTCATGCCTTGAATTATAGCATGCTATTTCAGCAAGGCGAGGCCTCGCCTTGCTGAAATACACCAAACGCAAAACCACCCCGAACTTGTCGAAGGGTGGTTTTGAAAACTGACTTAAACCTTATTCAGATTATGAACAAGCTATCGTAGGAGTGGTTGTTGAAACAGCTGCAGCTGTTCGTCCGACTGAATCAATACAGAAATATGTAGTTGCATTAGCTGCTGATTGCAGAGAACCGAAAATAGCATATGCTGTTGACCCAGTATTAGTGATAGCAAACAACCTACCTCCTTGGGCAGCGGCATCATCGCTCAATTGTTTACCAACTGTGCCAGCTGTCTGTACGATACCAGCGCCATTTGTGGTAGCGGTATTAGCCGTAGTCAACAAAGTAAGATAATCCGTTCCATTGTAAACACTTTCAGCTTGAGTGCGAAGTTGCTGAACATCTGAAACGATCCTGGAATCCTTACCCTTTGTTCTAGCTGTATTCAAGGAAACCAACACAACTGAAGACAAAATACCAATAATGGCGATGACGACGAGCAGTTCTATAAGAGTGAAACCTCTTGTGTACTTTTTCATATTATAAATTTACTAATAAACTATTAATCTACAATAACAAACCTCGAAAAGGTTACTGTGCGTTTATTATATCACTCTCTTTCAAATCCATATTGGAGTCTGTGGATAACATAATAATAACCTCTCAATAACACCTGAATAAATACTACTGGGCAGAAGCGATATTGTATATAGGTATCAATACCGAAGCCAAGAGAACCGCCACTCCCCCGCCCAAAAGAACGATCAAAAGAGGCTCTATCAAAGAAACAAGAGATTCCACGGCCGTAGCCACTTCTCGGCTATAAAAACGAGCCATGGTTTTGAGAATTGTCCCGACTTCACCAGTCTCTTCGCCGACTTTCATCATTTGAACCATGATCCCAGGGATCTCCCGAGGATTCTTGGAAAGCGATTCGGAAAGAGTGACCCCACCCTTGACCGACTCTACGGCATCATTAAGCAGAGCTCTATATATCTGGTTATTGATGACCGAAGAAGTCAATTCCAGAGCTCTAACCATGGATATTCCGGAAATAAGCATCGTATTCATATTGTCCGAAAAACGCGATAGATAGAGTTTTCTGTATAGACTGCCAAGATATGGCAAACTCAATTTGAAATTATCGTAACTAATCCGACCAATCGGAGTACGGACGAAACGGATCAAGAAAAATCCGCCTATGATGACTAGAGCCAACAATATAAAACCATAACTGACCAGGAAATTGCTGATACCAAGAACGACCTTTGTATATATAGGTATTTCTTGGCCAGCTTCTGTCAAAACTTCACTAATCTTCGGAATAACCATAGTGAACATCAAAATCATCACGGTGATGAAGGTTACGATCACAAAGGCCGGATATATCAGAGCTCCCTTTACCTTTGAGGACAGCTCGTATGCCCGATCCAGATAATCAGCCAGATATTGGAATGTTTCGTCTAGTTTGCCTGATTCTTCACCGGCCTTGACCATACTGACATAAAACTCCGAAAAGACCCGAGGGTGTTTGGACATGGCCGCCGATATGGCACTGCCGGCCTGGAGATCGTCGGCCACCACGACCAATTTGTTACCCAAAGCTCTATTTTCGGTTTCTGAAGCCAAAAGACGAAATATCCGTAAGGCCGAAACTTGGGCTTCAAATAGGGTAGATAATTGGCGTGACAATATCACTATGTCCTTGGTTGATATTCGATCAAATATAGAAATGTTTTTTGACAGGAATGACGAAGACTCGCCCGACTCTTTGATGGATGTCAAAACCATTCCTCGCTTTTGCAAAGAAGCAATGGCCACATCCACCGTGATGGATTCTATGGAGCCAGTTTTCTTGGCCCCTGTTGTATCTACTGCTTCATAGTTGAACAACATATGGTGTATTTTATATCATCCTCTCCAGAGTCTTGGGATTGAGCGAATTTGAATAAGCGCTCTCAACTGTAATCTCTCCCGAGCGGACCAATTCCGCCAAACAGCGGTTCAGATCCACCATCCCTTCCTGGGAACTGGTTTCAATAACCGTGTTTATTTCGTGAATGCGCTTTTCCCGAATAAGGTTGGAGACGGCATTGTTGTTGATCAGAAGTTCAAAGGCCGGAATCAACCCTCCAGAAATCCTAGGGATCAGCCTTTGAGAAAATATCCCCGTCATGGACCCGGCCAGCTGGATACGGATCTGGTCTTGTTGATTGGACGGGAATGAGTCAATAATCCTATTGATCGTTTGGGCGGCATTGTTGGTATGAAGAGTGGAAAAGATCAAATGGCCAGTTTCGGCCGCTGTAACGGCCGTGCCTATAGTATTGATATCGCGCATTTCTCCGACCATGCAAACATCTATGTCTTCGCGGAACATGGCCACCAGAGCATCATGGAAATCCGGCGTGTCCAGACGGACCTCGCGCTGATCTATGATTGATTTTTTGGATTCAAAAAGATATTCTATCGGATCTTCAATAGTTAGAATATGTTCGGCCCGTGTCTGATTGATCATTTCAATCAGAGCGGCCAGAGTCGTGGTCTTGCCTTGACCGATCGGTCCGACCACCAAAAAGAAACCTTGAGGTTTGCGAGTAAAAGTCTCCAAAATCGGTGGCAGATGAAGATCAGGCAAAAGACGAATAACTCGTGGAATGAGGCGCAGGGCCACAGCTGGTTTGCCTTGATGATAATATGCATTGCCACGGAATCTGGCATCCGTCAGGCTGTAAGAAAAATCGGCATTCTTTTTCTTTTCAAGTAATTCTTTATTGTCACTACTCAAGAATATATTGAGAAAACCCTTTATGTCATTTTCGGAGAGAACTGCTTTTTTGACCAATGGAATAAGATTACCAACCACCCGGATCACAGGCGGCCGACCGGCCGAAAGATGCAAATCTGAAGCCCCTTCCTTCAGGATCAGGTCTACCATTTCATTGATTTCTTTTTTATAGTCCATGAATTGAATATAGTTTTGATCAGGATTTTCGGCTGGTCTGGATATTTTCTACTTCTTTGAGAACATCTGAGGGGATAGTGGTAGCCTTGACGATATAGCCGTCAACATTTAGCTTCTTGGCCTGGCCAACATCTTCCGAAGAACCTTGATTTGTCAGGATGATAGTGGTGGCGTGAGGAGCCAATTTTTCCGTCCGAACCTGATCTAAGAATTCCAGACCACCGACATTTTTTGGCATCAGAATGTCAACCAGCATGACCGTGGGATCGTATCCGTCCCGGAGGATCTTAAGAGCCACATCCGAGGCATCGGCCGTTTTGACCTCGTAGCCGGCTCCGGAGAACTTTATGGAATACATATCCAGCAAGAATTTATCATCATCCAATAATAAGATCTTTTTTGTTTGTGAAGATGCTTGACTCATAGCATATATTATATACTCTTATCACAATTTATTCACCTCCTCAAAAGGTATCATCTTCTTGAAAGCCTTGATAATGGCGTCTTCACGGATAGATAACATCCCCTTGGCCCGAGCGATCCGACGGATTTCGGTTTCAACCGGATTTTTGAGGATGATCTGTTCTATCTCTTTGTCCATTGTGAACATTTCAAATACTGCCATCCTGCCACGGGTGCCCTTGGGGCATTCCGGTGTCGGTTTGATCTTCAAGACCGTGTCCGAAAATGGTATGTCTTTTTTGTATTCGGCCGGCAGATCGGCAAATTCACGGTCTATCATAGCCTTGATACTGCCTTCAACAGGAATAGTTTCGCCAGAATTTGGTCCGATCACCCCTACCAGCCTTTGGGCCACGGCCAAAATCAGAGTCGGAGCTATAAGGTATGGATCCACTCCCATGTCAATCAATCTCGGAATAACTCCGGCGGAATTGTTTGTATGAAGGGTTGAAAAGACCAAGTGTCCGGTCAAGGCGGCTTGAACTGCCAACTGGGCTGTTTCTTTGTCGCGGATCTCACCGACCATGATGATGTCCGGATCCTGGCGCAGAGTAGTGCGAAGACCGGCCGCGAATGAATAACCGATCTCCGGACGAACCTGGGACTGGCTGACACCTTCTATGCTGTATTCCACGGGATCTTCAAGTGACAAAACATTGTAACTTTCGCGATCAATTTCATTCAAAATGGAATAAAGGGTGGTGGATTTGCCGGAACCAGTCGGCCCTGTAATCAGTATCATCCCGTATGGTTTGGCAATGGCCTCACGCAACATGGTCAGATTGCGAGCCGAAAGATTCATATCATCCAAGAGACGCACTCCCTTGGCCTGATCCAAAATCCGCATTTCTACTTTTTCGCCATAATAAGCCGGAAATGTTGAAACTCGGAAATCTATTCTTCGGCCATCTATCCGGGCCGAGAAGCGTCCATCCTGCGGTTTGCGCTTTTCATCCAAGCGCATGTTGGAAAGGACCTTGATCCTGGCAACCACGGCCGAATGGACCTGTGGAGGCAAGACTAGACTGGTGTTCAGAATTCCGTCAACACGAAAACGGACTCTAACTTTGTCTCTAACATGTTCTATGTGAACATCGGATGCTTCGCCTTCTACCGCATAGCGGACGATTGTGGCCACAATCTTGACTACTGGAGCATCTTCTATAAGAGCTGTTTCTTCTTTGGCGCTGTTTTTGGAATCTTGTTTTTCCGGCAATATGGTGTCTGACTCTATAGACAACTCCGTCTCCAGTTCGGACAGAGCCTTGGTGACTTCGCCAGTCAGGCCTTTGTACATTTCTATTATCTTTTGAAAATCGTCTAGGGTGATCAAATATAGTTTGTAGGGAATGTTCTTTTTGGCCACCAAGAAATTCAAGGCGTCACGAGCCTCCATATTGTCTGGATCAACGATACCAATCTCCAGAGTGCCATCCTTGAGGCCCACAGGAGCAAAACGATAGTGGAGGGCTGATTCTTCTGGAACATAATCCAAAGCCTCAAAAGGGACCTGGCTGTCGGAAAGAGATCGGACGGGCATATTCAGAAATTCTCCCCGAGCAGTGATGATATCTTCCAACTTGACTCCGCGAGAAATCAAGGCTTCTTCCAGAGAAGTCCCAGCTCCGGTCTGCTTGCGCACTTCACGGATATCATCTTTGGAGATGAGATGCTTTTGCAAGAGTATATCTAATACGGACATAAACTATATTGATTAACGACCAGAAGAGGTCGTCGCGGAAGAGGATCTGGCGTTGCTCGAAAGAGGGGCGAATGGATTTGGTCGGCCGACATTTTGTGGTGGCACAACCACAGAATAATCGCGCAAAGTCCTATAGGCCGGATCAAGGAAGAGATCGGTATCTATCTGAAGAGATTTGATCTGGGTCAAGAGACTCAAGACTCGAGCCCCGACCATGGCCGCTTCGGAACTAGGTTCAGCTTTCAAAAGAGATGTATCCTCGGCTGGTCCTTTTCCAAAAAAGTAAAACATGGCCACTGTCACAATAACGACAATAGCCGCTCCGAGAATGAGATTCTTTTTTGAAGTGTGTTTGGTGTTCATGTTCATAATGAAATTATTGGCGAAGCCAATAGGTTTTTATCCCAACTCCAAAGTCATAAACCCCGGTATCATTGGCGGTAACGGAAAGATGGGTGATATCCATGATACGCAAGTCGGCCTCCAAGTCTTGGAGAAAACTCAAAAATTGCAAATATGGGGCTGTCACTCCAAATGACACAGAAACGGTATCAAGAGTTGGGGTAGCTATTATAGTTGTCACTGCCACCGCCCCAGTCTCAGCGGCGGCCGTAGCGGCTGTAGGCAAGCTCTGTGTCGGTCTAGAAACACTTTGAGCGGCTGTGGCTTTGATATTGCGAAGAGAAAAACCGTGTCGCAAAGCAACGCTGTTGAGATCAATGATCAGACGAATATTGTCAACGGTATTGGGGATCATCTTGTCCAGCCTCTCCTGATCTTCCGAAGAAATATTTCTCCATTGTTTGAGTATGTTGTCCCGGACTTTGATCAACTGCTCGGCATTGGCAATAGCGGCAGTATATTGTTTGTTTGTGGCGCGAATGGCGCTGGTTTCAGTCAAAAGACTTTTGGTAAAAGTAAAGTAGACGCCCAGCGCCAAGATAATAAGAATGATTGCCATGGCATTACGATTCATGGTTGTGTTGATGTGGCGTTAGTAGAGTTAATTAGTTTTTGGTATGACAAACTAGCAGAATCTATACTGGCTGAAAATCCAAAAGAAACTGTGCCATTGGGATCAAGAGTGGGATTTGAAAGGATCGGATTTTTGACGACCTTGCGCAAGCCATATTGTTCAAGCTGACCCAAAACATCGGACTGGAAAGCCACGGCGCTCAAACTAGTCCCATAACCATTCATGGAAATCTTCAGGCCGTCGGTCTGATTTGGGGCGGCCGAGACTTCCAAGCTCAAAAATCTGACATTCTCAATAGTAAGGCGGGAAATAATGTCAAATATCTGGGATATAGCTAGATGATTGTACAGGATCTGTTTGGCCAAATCTACTTTGATATTCACCTGTTTCAGATGCTCTATGAGATCAATATTGAACTGGCGCTCTCTTTCGGCCAACTGCTCTTTGTATGTTTCTTGGGCGGAGAGGAGATAGTACTTCCAAGCATAACCACCTCCAGCCAGTGTCAGAGAAAAAATAAAAACAATCACAGACAAACCCATAAAGAAACTGCCGCCATGCCTATGTGGAGACGAAGCTCCAACTATACCTCCTGGCGGAGAAATAGGTTTTTTGGGAATAAATGATGTTTGAAATTTGGGGTCCATTCAAGTTCATTATAGCAATAAGTCAGAAAAACCGCTGTGCATAAGTAAGTATCAGCCGCCCTGTCCTCACTTATCCTCCTCACCCACGATCGCCCTCGCCCTCTACAAGAGAACAGTCGGGCTCGGTCGTCTTTTCTCGCCGCCGTCTGGTTGTTATGATTCAATCTCTATCTCCACGGCGTCTGCGAAGAGGGTTCAGAGGATAAGTGAGGACAGGGCGGCTGACACTATATCAACACAGAATTATCATTCAAGCTCTGAAAGTTTACGCAGGGCCGCCCCGATAGCTACGGCAAATTCAGGCCCAGCTTGAGCAAATTCTTCGGTCAAGAAGGCCGGAGTTTCCAGCTTACCAAAAGGATCGGCATATATAACATCAGTCTGAAAACTGATTTTGGCAATATCGGTAAAACCTTTGAGCAGGACTCCTCCACCAGTCAGAATGACTTTGCTAATATTCTTGGCGTACTTTTTCTGGTAAGAGAGAAGAGCGGAATTGGCTTCATAAAAAACATAGTCAAGATTTAGAGTGATGATCTCGGTCAATTCTTTGTATTCCGGACCACCCTTGAGACCATAAACACGCTTCATGTTTTCGGCTTCAATGACGCTGATACTCAAAGCCTTGGACAAAGCCAGGGTGATATCCTGACCGCCACGGTTGATAATATGCGACGAGCGCAAAACCCCGCGCTCTACTATGTATAGCTTGGTTGAGCGAGCGCCCATGTCTATGACCATAGTAGTCCCAACACCAGGATCAACCACGGCCCGAACACAACTGAATATCTCTATTTCATAGAAACTCGGAACCAGGCCGCTACCGGTAACTATATTTTGATAGCTGGTCAAATATTCATTATGAATAGCCACCACCAATACATCATAGCCCTGCTTTTCGGGTGGAGTATTTTCGGAGGTGGAATAAGCGTCTTCGCGAGGCACGATGGACCAGTCCAGAAGAACCTCGCTCAAAGGCACGGGAATGTATTTACGGGCTTCAATGGCCACGACATTGCCAACTTGCTTTTCCGGCACATATGGGATGGAGATGAAAGTAATTAGGCTTGAAGATAGAGGCAAAGCCACTCCAGAAGATATGGTAGTTGTCTTGGCTTCACGGAGAATATCTTTGACGGCTTGAATCATCTTGTCTCCTGGCATATTGGTGGATCGGCCCACTTCTATCCCGGCGTAAGGACCGAGAGCCAATTCGCCATATGTTTCCAAGAAGGCTTTGCCATGCTTTTTTTTGATCTGGACTATCTTGATAGCGGAGGAACCAATATCTATGCCAAGAACACTAGATTCCTTTTTGAAAAAGGCAGATAATAGTGAGCCGATTGAAGCCATGACTTCATTATATATCATGAATATTATTTATAAAACCTGGAATTTGCTTTTGGATGCCGTATTTCCAGTGTCAATCATAGAAAAAGGTTTGCGAACACTTGAACCCGCCCAAGCATATGAGATCTTTCCCAAGGCTCCGCCTCTGCCTATCAATAATGCTTGGTCAGTCTTCGCCTACAAGGACGAGCGAGTCTCGCGACTGGTTTGGCAGATCAAATACAAACGCTCTTCTCAAGCGACAATCATCGGAGGTTATGCCTTATACCAGATTCTCACTTCCCTGGATTCTTTTGACTTGAATGATCAGATCGTCATCGTTCCTATGCCTATCAGCGGCCGCCGAAGAAAAGAAAGGGGCTTCAATCAATGCGAGCTCATCGCAGAAGAAATGAAAAAGTTAGATGCGAATGGCCGGCTTTTGATCAAACCGGAATTATTATCTAGAGTTCGTCATGTCAACCGCCAGACCCTCAAAAACAAAGCCGAGAGATTGTTGGGCCCAAAAGGGGTATTTTTCACTGATTCAAAATTGACAGAAACTTTCAAAGAAAAAACATTCATAATTATTGACGATGTCATTACCACAGGCAGTACCATGAATGAAGCTGTGGAAACTCTGAAGGGGGCTGAAATTGCAAAAGTTTATGGTCTTTCGTTAGCACATTGAAACAGTCCCCACAACAATACCGCACTTCCTTGTGAAGACTCATCTAAATGCAAATATTTAGATCTAAAGTCTAGATTCTGTGGTATGAGGCCGCTGGCAATGTCTTCACAAGGAAGTGCGGTATTGTTGTGGTGGACTTTATTACAACACTATTTCCTGACAATCTTCACGAATCTCCTTTTTCCCACCTTGAGAACAATATTCTTGGTAACCAAAAAGTTCGGGTCGGAAATTTTGTCATTGTCGGCTGTCCGAATCGCTCCGTCAGCCACCAATCGCCGCCAGTCGGCTTTGGAAACTACGATCTTGGCCGCAACCAAAACATCGGCCAGAGAATCATTCTTGCCCAAGGCAATTTCCGGAGCATCATCTGGCACGCCTTTCTTGGCGAAGATCTCATCAAAGGCATCTTCGGCCACTTTGGCGACATCTTCCCCATGGAGTTTCTTGACGATCTCAAAAGCGATCCTGGCCTTGGCTTCGCGTGGTCCCTGGGACATGATGGTCTCTTTTTCGGATAGCGGTATCCGTGTGCAATTGATGAACAAAGGCTCAATCATCGGATCAGGCAAAGCCATTATAGCCCCGAAGAGTTCATTTGGCGGAAGGTTGATGAAAACTCCGGTTCCGTTTGACTTGGACATAAGCTCTCCTGTGGCTGGGTTTGCAAGAAGGTTCAGAGCGATCACAAATTTGTCTTTATCTTTGAGTCTTTTCAGGAGCGTCCTGCCTGCCATAGCGTTAAATATTTGATCTGTGCCACAAAGCTCGGCGTCTACATCCATAGCCACGCTGTCATAGCCCTGCATCAGTGGATAGAGGAATTCGTGAAGATGTATAGGCGTGCCTTCCTTGATGCGCTTCTCAAACATATCACGCTCCAGCATCTGTTGAACAGTGAAGTTTGAAGCCAGAGAAACAATGTCTTCAAAGTTGAGCTTTGATAACCACTCGGAATTGTATTTGACCACGGCGGGGTTGTCTCTAGTTTCAAAATCTACCAATCTACCGATATCGCCCATCCAGTGAGCTAGATTGTTTTTGACCTCCTCGACAGTCAGCTGTTTCCTGACGGCCCCCTTGTCCGAAGGATCGCCTATCTGGGCGGTAAAATCTCCGAACAATACGATTACTTCGTGGCCAAGCTGGCGGAGATCTTCTAGGAAGATCAAATTCTTGGCGTGACCGAGATGGAGAGCTGGAGCAGTCGGATCAAGGCCTATGTAGATTTTGAGCCTCTTCCCTCCCACCAATTCTTCGATCAATTCCTGCTTGGAAGGAAAAACCTCAACCACGGTCCCCCGTTCAAAAACATCCTCTATGCTCTGTCTATCGGTGATCATATTCATAGCCCCATGATATCGCGACCGCTTCATCTATTCAAGAGATCTTTGATTGCCACGATAGATGGGCCTTTGATAACATCCTTTGCGTTGGGTATCTTGAGTAATAACTTTACATCCCTACCTCGACTTTGAATCCACCATAGGCAAATCGCTTCATGTCGAAAGGCATTTTTATATCATCTTTACTGTATTTTTTGTCGAAATAGCTCATCACCTTCTTATTCACTACATCTCGATGTTTGCGGGATTTGTAGACAATGAATGAGAACCATACGACTTCCCCTGGCTTTGGTTTTGCCATTTTGAAGAATGTAAAGGTAACTGACTTTGGCTTCGGGTCATTTATGATGCATTCTTTGTAATCGAGCGCGCCAAATTTTTTCCATACCTCACAGGCTTCTCGCGCCATCTTCTTATATCTCGCCGTATTCTTTTTTGGGATCGATAGTACGAATCCATCAACATATTGTCCTTTTGTCATAGATTTTTTTAATTAACATTAGATGTCACCACTCCCCATTCTATCCCATATTTATCGGTGACCATTCCATGAATTTCCCCCCAAGACATTTTTTCGGGCTTCATGAATATCTCACCACCCAAAGCGAGCTTACCGAAAAGGGAATTAAGCTCTTTTTCGCTGTCAACTTTTACACGCATGCTGAAATTATCTCCGACTGTTGCCTTGTCCCGGAACATGTCTGAACCGTAAATTTCAAAGCGGCCGATTTTCAAGCAGGACTCCATAATTTTGTCATGAGATTCCGGAGGAATCTCATTGGCCATAGGGGATTCGCCTGCCGTTTGGAAGGTAAGTTCACCGCCGAAGCATTCCTTGTAAAAATTCATGGCTTCCCGACATCTGCCATCATTGAATCGAAGATATGTGCGTAGTTCCATATGATTTTGATTAATGGTAATAATCTTATTCTATATCTAAAATTCAAAAAACAAAAGGAAGCATTTTGCGACAGATCTATAGGGATGAGCCAGTAGAGGCTATTAAAGTGGCGTGCTGAAGATTCGTCAATTGTATCCTTTACCAGACCATCATATCAAAGTGTGGGGGAGGTGGGTATATTCTTACAATTGCGGAGGCGATGTCCCAAAATTAGAACCGAGGCGGCTTAATTTCAGGAGCGTTGATAAGATTGTGCGAGATTTAAGGCGAATCTACAAAGAAAATCCTGCCTTGTTTGATATTCCGATCTTTGCTCGCAAGGTTTATTAAATTTGCACATATAATCCCATACAATCCGACATATGCCGTATATGAGATTTGCGGCTATAATCCGTTACAATCTACTACATCACATATAGCCGTAAGTTTAATCTAAGCATTTGCTAATGTATTCTTCCGCCTCTTGTTTACCTAAAAATAGACCAACTTTAACAACCTTCCCTACCCGATGATCACAAACGTGTGATACAAATTCTGTCAGGTCTTCCTTGGTCTTTTCATCGATTGAAGTTCCTTCACCCACCAACTTTGCAAGGATATTATGATCTTCTTTGCCATCCTCGATCTGCTCCATGATTCCGATCGACTCACATTCAATAATATCTCCTGTTTTGAATTTCTTTTCAGTAATTAAAAAACAATCTAAATTGTCACCATCTTCACTGGTAGTTCCGAGAATAAATCCATAAGGAAACGGATATTTTCTAGACACGGTAACAGTCTTCTTATATTCGAGAGTTTTCTCGTTATATAAATTTTTCTGATCAGTGCCGGCTTCGTTTTCTATAAATACTTTCATAGTTTGAATTCCTTTAGGGCCAACTCATTTTATCACTTTTCCGTCTTGAATCGTAGCGTAAAATAAGGGAATTTTACAGCTACTTTTCACTGGCGGCAGTTTTTACTTGAAGTTCGAACTTTTTTCGCCGAACATCCTCAAAATTAAGGAAGTCAGGCGGCACGGCAGGAGGGGTTTTAGGGGAGGAATGCCGTGCCGCCTTCCTACTGTCTCTTTCTTTTTTTTGTCATGCCCTTGTGGTGCTCGGACGATGCGGAAGATCGTAGTGTGGGGCGAGCTGTTTCCGCACGTCCTCGCGGGAGGATTTGTGTGATAAAAAATGATTACCAAATGATTTTTTGATATAATGCCTCGCAATGAATAAATTTTGCTTCATAGATTCGAGTGGAATAATTAAACAAGATCGATTTTTCGGGACTGGTCTTTTGATAGTGAAAAATGTTGGCGATATGGGTGATAAATTGAGTAAGAATAGCCAGCCGGCAAAACAAAAAGTTCAACAATCAAAGAATGAGAAGATTGAGAGTCTACTTTTACAGTCAAAAAAGGATGAAGTAATACAAATACTCCGAAATAGCACAAAGTTTGAGATGAAATTTGATACTGTGAGACCATCTACACAGATGTACTATGAGCGCATGATAGATGTATTCTTGTCCGACAAGGATAATAGATTTTCTGCCATGATCATAGACAAGCATAAGGCTGGATTCAATGAAAAAGAAATTGAGGATACATGGGAAACATACACAAAATATGCAGCCATGCTCATCGTCAAAGAAATGAAAAATCTTCCTGATGATAGTCTCTGCATTGTCGTCGATGAAATATCAAGACCTCAAAACAAGCCATTGTCACTTGAAGATACACTTTTGAGTAAATTACGTACTGAAGTCTTGAAAGATCCAATCCTAGATTTCGACTCAATTTTCGGAGCGTTCAGTATTGAATCCCATTCAAATTTTCTCATGCAACTTTCCGACCTACTCCTTGGTGCAGTTATGTACGATTATAAAAAGAGGTTTGATATGGTTTCTCCGGCTATGGAAAAGAAGAAAGAAATACTTGTTAAAAAATTAAGGGACACTTTCAAGGTTAAAACACTAGCTCAAGATTTTACAGAAAATACTCATGCCCATTTCCATGTATTTGAGCGTGTCTAGTATAAACAGAAAAGCGACTGCTTTTTAGGGCAATCGCCTCTGTATGGGTCATAGACAAGAAACCTACACCCATAATCTATTTACTTATACTGTTAGTCTATACAATAAGGGTTTAGAAGTCAATATGCTGGGTGCACACACATATGGCGGTATTCATTGTACAAAATTCGAACCTTTTTTGAAACCAATCCTGATGAAGAAATCTGAACTGCCCCCCGCCACAATATATCTGGGGCAAAGGAGGCGGGGTGATGGACTCGCCCGCGCAGAGGAGGGGTCTGGGGAGGAATCCGCGCGGGCTTCGGCTTTTTGTTTTGGCGAAATTCTGGCGGACTAATAAATTAGTTTTTCAACTTTTCCAGAAAAAATCTGCCCAATTCTTTGTTCAAATCAACTATCCATTCAACCGCGTCTTTTTCTTTATCTAAATCATCAAACCTTTCGTCTTTATATTTTTTCTGGAAATGAAAAACTCCATTCCTGTATCGTTTGAGTAAGTTTGTGTATTTTGATTTTAATAAACTATCTATAACTTCGTCTTTTAATTTTAAGTTTTGCCAACCCTCAATTACTACATACAACATTCCATACCATAGCGACATATACATCAAAGATTCAATTTCATATCCTGCCTTAGAAATCTTATTCTTATTTTTCAGAATATTCTGAAAGTCTGCACGCAGTTTGTTAGCCCAGATATAATAACGATGTAGTGTGATGAGGGAATCAGTCGTCATATAAATTAGTAATCTACCGTCTCATCACACACATACAACCCGTCTGGACTATCTGGTACTTTACAATTTTTTCCACACTCAAAATCGTCGCTGGGATTATTTCGTTGCTGTTTGAGGTTTGTAGCCCAAGCGAGGCATGAAGCGCGGTCGTCAAATTGTGGGCTATAAATATATTGGTCTGTGCAAGTTAAACAACTGTCAGGATAATAAAAACCTAGCCATGTATCCTTTTCACCCCAAAAGAAATAAATCCCAACGATGATAAAAATGATTACGATTATTGAACTATAATTTCTTTTATTTTCCATTTCGGATCATTTACTTTGTAGTAATCTTAATATCCAACACAGCTCCCTATCGCTAAAGTTCCCGATGGAATTCCAAGTATGCTTACCGTCTTTGTGTATGTAGAAACTCCAACATTTTTATAGATTGTGTGGGTTGATAAATAATTTTCACCAGTCCCATCGAGATAAACAAGTTTCTCTGAATCATTTGTTATTTTATAAATCGGAACATTAGTAATAGATCGTGTGGAATCTATATAACTTAATTGTCCTACCTTAGGATCATCAAGTTTTGAAAAAGTAAAAATTATAGGATTTGTCTCTGGTTGGGGTATATTATGAGAAATCTCGTCATTAAGGTAATTAGCATTCAAAACTTGAGGGTAAGTACAAGTTATTTGGATGGCAGATGAAACATCATTTTTTATAAACGATTTTTTGACCTCTTTTGTGCTTATATTACCTTTATTAGTAAAAGAAAAAATTAAGAGACCGACTAATAGAACAAGAGAGATTTTAGACCAGTTTTGTTTAATAAAATTTTTCATAAATTTAATATCCTCTTTGGCCAAGTTTTAAAACCATTGGCTCGCCACTTTGTACACACATTGTTTTATCTGCGTTATCTTTTCTTGCTTCCGTTAATGTTACAACTTTTGTTTTTATGTCAGCTTTTAGAATCTGGTCTTCACACAACGAACTACTTATAGCGGTAATTTGACCTGATTGTGACCATTCTGTTATGTCGTAGTAGAAAATGTCGTTTGAAAACATATCATCGAAAACCACATCCGCTTGGGCAACATTACAAATTTTGTTTTCTAGCCAACAATCAACAGCAACACTATTTACATCATTGACCATCTCACCGCCCGAAACGACAATCCACGCTCCGTCAAAAGAGGCAAGTCCAAGGTTGTTTGCAAACGCCACATCTTTATCCTCTCCAACGTAACTAGCAGATGGAGTTTTCAACTCATTAATAGATAGTGTTGTGATATTAGAAATAATGTAGCCAATAAAAACCCCGATAGCGAGGATAAGTATTATTTTGGGTAAGTTTTTCTTTTCCATATTATTCATATTACCAAAGAACCTTTCTTTTGTTTTGGTTCAAACTTGGTAATCTGGGATACATTTCAGCGGAGGCGATGTCCCGAAATTAGAACTGAAGCGACTTGATTTCAGAAGTGTTGATAAAATTGTAAGGGATTTGAGACGAATCTACAAGGAAAATCCCAATTTTTTCGATATTCCGGTCTTTGCTCGTAAGGTTTACTGAGGGGCAACCTTATCTCCTGCAAGATTAAAACCATGTCTCTCGAATTCATCTAGTAGGTTTCCACCTACATCTTCAACAAAATCTTTGAAACCAGAAATATTCTCTTGGGTATATGCTTCTTTTTCTGTCTTGCCAAGAATTTGTAGATAAAACCCGTCCTCTAGTTTGATACCTATGCCGTGTACAAATAGATTTCTTCTTCGGCGGATAGTATCGAGGTTTTTGCTCAGATTCTCGCTCAAAAGGTCATGTTTCTGCACCATGCTTAGCTTTTTTGCAAAGCTGAGGCTGAATATTTGATCGGCGAGGATCACATCTCCTTTTTGTGCAGGATCAAACTTTCTTTTGAGAATTATGAGAATAATTGCTTCTTGTAAAAACCATTCGAGTAAGGAAAGTGTTGCAATCAATCGACCATATTCCTCTATAACTTTAGGGTCTACACCTTCAGGATTAAAAAATAATTTTCTACCCATACATTTATAATCGTTTACTTTCGTTTATGACTTTCTCTACTTCTTTATCGGAGAACTTTGAACCCGCAAGACGAGTGGATGCACCTGTAGAAGATATGAGGATAGCGCAACGAAGTTCCTTCAGACGTTCTGGTGAGATGCGAGTATTTTTTTAATGGATTTAGACTTTGCCATAAAATATCCGAATTATTATATTTGATTTACTTCAAAGAAGTCTTTGAATATTTGGTTCAAATCAGATAGCTCCTTATAGTTTTTAACTTGAAAATTCTTATTACCGCTTATCATAGCGGACACCCTTCTTCCTTCTTGTTTTCTAAAAATACACAGTAAGGGTTTCTTTCCTTCAGCTTTACCCAATTCATACCCTACGCCTAAGCTTGGAGTAGTCACTTCAGCGACTACTACATCTGCTTCATTCAACCATTCCATATCACGTTTATAGATGTATCCATCAGTAGGACCATCCTCTCCTAAAACTGAAAGGGTTTGGTCACCGATATGTTCCGTCAGAACTTTTCCGAAGTTGCTAAGCAAATCAATAATCTGCAAATATAATTGCATATCATCCCGTCCGCCTCGTATTGATCCCGCAAAGTAAATTTTCATAAAGTTCTAATCCCTCTAGTGTTCTTATATTTTATCACTTTTCCGTTTTGAAATGTAGCACAAAAGGAAATTTTGTTGCTCACTTTTCAAAACTACTGGCGGAGACGATGGGATGAAGTTGGAACCTATTTGGCCCAAAATCAGCTTCGTTTATAATTCTATCCACTTTCCCTGAGGAATACCGGATTGGAGGATGATAGATTTCATCGTTCTTGGATTGATAGACTTCTTTCCATGAAATGGCACGAGAACTTACCTCGATACGCCACCTTGAAATCCTATGTAGAAATGATGGCTTCCTCTGGCGTAGTTGTAAACAAAGTCGTGTTTCTTGAGAAACTTGACAACATCAGCAAATGTCCAATTCCTAATATCATGCGGCATCTAGTTTATGCCGGCAAGAGCAATCTACCGAATGAATGAATCTGATAAGGAGAAGGTATCGGTTTGTTTTCCTCTAATGCTTGCCACAAAGTCTCATACTCTGGATCAGGCATTTGATTCAAAATAGCGTCAGTCCGAAGACCGCCAACCATACTGTTTCGGAGAGATTCTAAATAACCAACAATCGCTTCCTGAAGATTGAAGGAGGCTACTTCTGGGCTATCTCCTTCGATTACAATACTAAACTCGAGCGCAACGGCGTACCACACATTATCTTCCTTGAAGATAATATTACGAACCGAGCCCTTTTGCATGGTATTTTTCATATTGTTTATACTATCACATACGATTCTGTTGACAATCATTCATGTTGCACCTTAAGTTCAACAATTGGGTTCGAAAGTCCCTTACGACCTATTTATTTAATGGCTCAATAAAGCCAAATATATCAGCGGGGACGATGTCCGGAGGTTTGAACCGAAAATATGGCTCAAATTCAAATGTCTCGATAAAAGCATACGTGAATTGCGAACTATGTTCAAGCAACACCACAGTGGTTTGAGGTACCGAAGCCAAAATCAGATAAAGGGCAAAATGCAGTTGACTACTCCATATAAATCAAAACCGCCGACTTCCCTCGGCGGATTGATTTAGGCCTAATTTGATTCTCTTCTAACTAGAACTTGGTATCGCGAATGTTTGGTGGGTCATTGCCGTAGCTATCCTTATCGCGTATGCGATTTTTTCGATCGTGAATTACCAATTCAACTTGATTAACTTGTGCGATTGGTCTACCGACCTGGATTGCTTGCTCTTGAGTTGGGTATAAACCCATAGCCCAATTGCTTCCAGCCTGTACCACAGCCCATGATTTATCCGCTCGGTGTGTTATGTGTATGTTTTTGGACATGTTAGTAAGTTATTTGCTGACGAGGTGGGTCCGTGATAAGTTGGAGGTACTGAAGCTCTCGCCTTTCTGGCATAGTCGACCCGGAGCGGGAAGACATCCGTATTTCTATGCTATAACCTTCCTCGAGAAGTCCCTATTATAAGGACTTCTACATGAATTATACCGCCAAGCCATAGGGTGCGGCAAATTTTTAATATCTCGACTTGTGTTTTTTCGAATCACTATGTTATTATAAGTAACATAGTGATTCTTTATGTTACCCGTTTTCCACCTTTAACCTTTATGCCAAAAAATAAAAGTAGTAAAATAGAAATGAAGGTCGAATCCGATGACGATCTTAAAAGAATCATTGGGGGTAGGGTCAAGCGTGCAAGAAAACGCTTGGACAGGACTGCTCGTTGGCTTGCGGAACAGACGGGAACAAGTCGAGTAGCACTCACCCAAATAGAGAACGGTAGGAATAATATAAATGCGACATTACTTTGGAAAATAGCAAGTGTCTTGCATTGTGAGATGAAAGAATTTTTTCCAGATGTTCCCGACTCAACCTCTCTCAGCCAAACTGATTTAAACACTATTGCTCTTGAAAATAAACAAGCCGCAGAATTTGCAAAAAAAGCTTTCAAGAAAGATGTAACAAAATAATTTTATGCAAAACATTGAAGAAAAAACAGAAAAAATTTTATCTTACTATGGTGCAGATTCCATACCTGTAAATGTTTGTGAGATAGCAAAAAAAGCAAATGTCTTAATAAAATATGCTCCGAGTAAAGAATTTTCTGGCTTGCTATACAGGAAAGATAATAATGCGTTTATGGCTATTAGTAGTAGCGAATCGGATGTCAGACAACGTTTTACAATTGCACATGAACTAGGACATTTTTTTCTTCATCCACAGAAAGGTACTTTCGTTGAATTTAGAGACAATGAAAAAAATATTGCTAGAGGTATGAAAGAAGTACAGGCAAATAAATTTGCAGCGGCATTATTAATGCCTCGGAAACTTCTAGAAAAAGATGTCAAAAGTTTTAAAGACACCGATCTAACAAAATCAACAATTAAATTTTTAGCAGACAAATACCATGTTAGTGAAGAGGCTATGACTTTTAGATTAATGAACCTCAACTTATCTGCGGTATAATAAACATACTTCTTATGAAGAAAAAAGAGATAAAATTTAAATTAGCAGAATTATTTTCCGGTCCCGGCGGACTTGCTCTTGGTGCAATCCGATCCTTTGCTGAAAATAAAGATACGATTTATGGTATCGAGTCTGTCTGGGCAAATGATTATGATGCTGATACCTGTAAAACATACGCCCGTAATATTCACAACGGGAATGAAAAAAGTGTTGTTTGCGCCCCTGTTCAGGAAATAGATTTCAAAAAAGTACCGAGGTTTGATGTTCTTGCCTTTGGATTTCCTTGTAATGACTTTAGTGTCGTTGGTGAGCAAAAAGGATTTGAGGGAAAATTCGGCCCCCTCTACTCTCATGGGGTCAGGGCAATAAATACCCACAATCCAAAATGGTTTATCGCAGAAAATGTCAGCGGATTACAAAGTGCAAATGACGGAAATGCTTTCAAGCAAATTCTAAAAGACCTTGGTTCAGCTGGAAAAGGTTATACTCTTACGCCTCATTTGTATAAGTTTGAGGAATACGGAGTGCCACAACAAAGACACCGAATTGTTATTATTGGTATAAGAAAAGACTTAGGTTTGAGATTTAAAGTTCCTGCCCCGAATACAAAATATAATTATGTAAGTGCACGTGAAGCAATAGAAAACCCACGCATATCGGACAACGCACAAAATCATGAACTTACCAAACAGTCCGCGGGTGTTGTCGAACGGTTAAAGCATATTCCAGCCGGAGAAAATGCATGGTATGAGGGGATACCTCAACATTTGAGATTAAACGTGAAAGGTGCCCGAATGAGTCAAATCTATAAAAGACTAGATCCGAAAAAACCATCCTACACGATCACTGGAAGTGGAGGAGGTGGAACCCATGTTTATCATTGGTCAGAACACCGAGCACTCACAAATAGAGAAAGAGCACGACTACAATCTTTCCCTGATAATTTTGTATTTGAAGGCTCAAAGGAAAGTGCGAGAAAACAAATTGGTATGGCAGTGCCTCCTGTTGGAGCGCAGGTGGTAATTTCCGCAGTATTAAAAACTTTTGCAGGAATTCCTTATGAATCTGTTGAATCAAAAATGACCAACGGAGAAACTAAAGCGCAGGAGGTATCAAGTTTATTTGATGGACTAGAAGTGGAAACTACAGTTGCTTTATAAGTTCCTCCCAATCCTTTTTTGATTTTTTCAGTAAGCCTGAAGCACGCACAAAACGAGTACCACCATCAAATTCTTGGCCTGGTATTTTTGATACTTCCTCTAGCTCTGAATAATAACACCACCCAGCTATCTCACAGGATATATCAGAAAAATCAGGGATCAGTTCTTTATAATTGGAATAATGCGGCTGATTATTAACTATCTCCACAATCATCTTTTTTGTAATACGCAAAAGGTGGTCATCGGGTATATTCGGTCGAGCATAAATATAAACATCTGATCTACGTGTAGGTATATTTATTTCATTTGCACCAAGAATCAAAAAAGCATTTTTAGGCTTTGATGCCTTTATACCAATGCCAATTTGTGGCAGACGTATCTTACCCTTTTCAAGGACTCCAATAATGTCTTGTGGCACTATTTCGTCATGAATATTAAAATCGAGTGCAATTTCTAGGTTAAATTCTCTTTTTAAGAATTTCTTTACAGCAATTTCACCAAGTTGCCCTTTTACCCAATTTGTAATTTTCTGACCAAATTCCCGTTGGCGTCCTGTACCAAAATCTGATTGTACGTAGGATCTAAAATGCATTGCCAATGCAAAATCAAGTGCTAAAGCGTAATCCTCTTTATCCAGAGTAACAGTTCTCCATGCCAAACTATCCTTCCACTTTCTTAAAGCATCTTCATCAAAGTAAAAGCGACCTCTTCCACCATTTCTATCGATGCAGGGAAATTCAGCCGCATTTTTGAAATAGTTATCAAAAGTCTTGTCATCAAGACCTAGATACTCAACAGCTTCTTTTTTAGTTAGTAATTTTGACATAATCTTTATTTTACCAAGAAACCCTTATTTTGCTTCGGTTCAAACTTGGTAATGTTTGCGGTGTTTTTTGGACGAAGTTCGAACTTTCTTTGAGCAAACCCCTAACTAAGGAAGCCAGTCCCGCCACCGCTCGACAAGCTCGCCACACCACAGAAAAACACTCTTTGCTCTTTTCATTTTGCGCGCGCCGGATTTCTTTTTCTCCTAATGAAAAGAGTATTTTTC
>Ga0155379_113_pt1 | contig 7740 bp, 6 predicted proteins | sample RifCSPhighO2_02_FD_106347 | JGI IMG/M metagenome (GOLD analysis project Ga0155379, IMG submission 106347) | Candidatus Taylorbacteria bacterium RIFCSPHIGHO2_02_FULL_44_12
ATACTTTTAATCCAAGAGATCCTCAATATAAAAAAATAACAGCGTATTGGGATACCTTTCTAAAAGTTACACACAAAAATAATTGCATTGCATTGATCGAAGGTGGAGAAAGAACAGTATCGAAGACAAAAAAACAGGCAATTAGAGACGGCGGCGAAATGCATTATATTGTATATCTTGCAAGTAAAAATGGTATCAAAACCATATCACCAGAACCGCTGGCACAATATAGATATAAAAAACTCCTCAAAAAATTCTCGAAAAAAGAAATAGCTTATTATGATTTTGCTCTCGTGTGTTATCAGTGGAATAGATATAAGAAAAAGCCTAATTTCGAAAAATATGTAAACCGTTTTTTAGAATCTGATAAAAGAAACAGTGGTTGGAAGAATTTTGATTTTAGTTTAAAGAATATGCTTAAAATCCATACGGAAATATTTGGAATAGAATTCAACAAAAACAACAACCAGTTCTTTTCCGATATTTTAGATCCCATAAGCAATAAAAGCATTATAAACAAAGTTTCTTTTTTTGAGGAATCTGGATTAAGGGATGAATACATAGCTCGGGAAATTGAGAAATTCTGGAAAAAAGGTATGAACATTTTCGTAATATACGGCACAAGCCATGCGGTTATACAGGAAGCTGTTATCAGAGATTTTGTTTCTAGCTAAAATCAAGAGATGCGAACGGCTCGGCATTCCTCCCCTCAAACCCCTCCTCCCGCGCCGTCCGAGTTCCGCATTTCGCCCCACACACTGCCCAGAAACTTCTTGGGCGGAACCGAGCAGAAATTTCCCTTTCCTTTTTGAATTTTTTTCAGGGGCGCGCGCAAAAGAAAAATTGTAAGGGAAAATTTCTGCGAGGTTGCCGCCGGAGTGATAGCGGAGGCGGGCGGCGGGGCGTTCGTCGAGCGTATGATTTAGGTCAGAGCCACCACGCGCTTCGCGCGTGCCACATTAGTCGGGGTTCTGCTGAAAGTAAGTCCGAACTTTTTGATATAATATCCACCAAATGAAGCATTCTGAAAAGGTGAAGATTATCTCAAAACGATTCAAATCGCTATACACCTCAAGCCAGAAAGTGAGAGTATATCATGGTAGCACCAATTCAACACGCTCAATTAAATTACAAGCTAATGGAGTTATAGATATAAGCAACTTAGATGAAGTTATTTCTATTAACGCTGAAGATCTATTTGTTTTCGTTGAACCGAATGTCTCAATGGAAAAATTGGTAAGAGAAACAACTAAATTAGGTCTAATACCCCCTGTGGTCATGGAATTCCCTGCTATTACAGTGGGTGGAGCGATTCAGGGCACAGCTGGAGAAAGTAGTTCATTTAAATATGGATTATTCCATAATATCTGTATTGAATATGAAATAGTTTTGGGGAATGGAGAGATACGGCACTGTTCTAAGGATAATAATCAGGATCTGTTTTATGGAATAGCTGGGTCATATGGTTCACTCGGTATTATTACTCTGGTAAAGCTTAAGCTAATTCCAGCCAAAAAGTTCGTAAGGCTGTCATACTTTCCCACAGCTGACTTTGAAGACAATGTCCGGTCTACAAAAAGATTTGCTGAATCAGAAGTCGACTTTGTCGACAGTATAATCTTCTCGAAAGAGCTGGGGGTGATTATGGCAGGTGATTTAACTGATGAAAAAGATGATTCTACTCGTACCTTCAGAAAAGCAAAAGATGAGTGGTTCTATCTACATGCAAAAAAGATAGCAGAAAAAAGACAGAAATGTGTGGAATATATTCCCACCGAAGACTACTTGTTCAGATATGACAGAGGTGGATTCTGGATGGGAAGATTAGGCTTTAAGTTTCTTAAAGTACCGTTCAATAGGATAACCCGCTATGTTTTTGATGTCTTTATGAGTACTCGCATCCTCTACCATTCCTTACACTCTTCAAACCTTTCTCAAAATTTTATTATTCAAGACATAAGTTTCCCCCGAGAAAAGACTATAGTGTAGTCATATATTTATCCTTTATAAATGGTAGTTTTTGCCGTGATCCCTACGCCCCAACGATAGAGATATGACATGATCCACAAATTCTGGCAAATCACTACCCACCGCTCGCAAGGATTTTGGCAATAGAGATTCACTGGTCAAGCCAGGCAAAGTATTGACCTCTAGAGCGTATATTCCCCTTCTCGGGTGAATTATAAAGTCCGAACGCGAATAATGCCGAAGACCCAGAGCCTGGTGGATATTTTTGGACAAAGACTCTATTTTTTTCTTTATGTTTTCCGCAAAAGTGGCCGGCACTATTTCTTCTGACTTGCCTTTGTATTTGGCTTCGTAGTCAAAAAACTCCTCATGTGGCCTGATCTCTATTGGAGGTAAAGCATATAATTCCTCCCCGCGAAATCCCTCAACCACACCACAAGTGGCTTCTATGCCCGGAATAAACTCTTCTATTAGGACTGAATTGCTGTGAATGGAAGCAGAGAGGAGAGCTTGTGGCAGATCGCTATAATTCCTGACTATACATACCCCGACCGACGATCCACTAGATGCGGGCTTGACCACTACTGGCAGTAAAAGTGAATGAAAAAGAGCAGTGGTGATTTGATCCGAATGGTCTTGGATATCATTTGAAACAATCTCTTTGTGAAAAGGGGTCTGGATTCCGTGCTTCTTGAAAATATTCTTGGTCATGATTTTATTCATGCCCACTGCCGAAGCTACTGATCCGGAACCAGAAAAAGGTATACCATGAGCTTCTAATAATGACTGGATCTGACCATCTTCACCGTAAGAACCATGCAGAGCATTAAAAACCATGTCAATTCTTCGGGAAATATCTTCTAGAGAAATAATCAACCCATCCATATGCCAAGATCCTTGACGGTCAATAAAAATATCATGCGCACAATAATAATCTTCAAAGTGTTTTTGTAGAGTAGCTAGAATATTAGCTCCGGTATTCAGAGAAACTTCATATTCACTACTAGGTCCACCACGAACCACCCCGATTCTTGTTAAATGCATTGCCTAATTATACGCCAAAACTAACATCAATAAAAGATTTATTACTCCGCGCTCGGTGATAAGCAATAGCAAACCTATGAGCTTCGGCGTTGAGAGCGATGATATCTTTGCCATGAGAACGGATCAATTCTGGGTGACCAAGAAGTTTTTCTGGCTTATGTTTGACATTTTTTGTTACAGCTATGACTGGTATGGATACGCGTCTGGACTTGAGAACATTTTCGGCTGAATGGAGCTGAATATGGTTGCCATCGACGACAATGATATCAGGATAAGCCCATTCACTATGATCCAAACGACGGTATAGTATCTCCGCCAAAGCCGCTTGATCGTCATTCGCCTGGCGCCAGATTTTGAATCGACGATATTGGTTTTTGGCAAATTCCCCACCAACTGAAACTACCATAGCTCCGACGACATCTTTGCCGGAAAGATGAGCAATATCATAGGCTTCAATACGGAATTGTCGATTTAAGCCTGAATTTTGGCGCTGGATCAGAGCGATATCGTTTATATGATCAAGAGCATACAACAACCTTTTGGATCTTTCTGCCAATTCAAATTTCAATTGTCCAGCAAGACTATTCATCTCTTTCTTTATTTTTAGTCGGAGCGACTTCTTTTTACCTTCAAAGAACAAAATCAAATAATTGATATTTTGGTTGTATTCTTGCCGTTCCTCCCTGTTCCCAATGTCCGGAGACATCCCCATAGAACGATAAAAAGCGTCATGGCGTGGATCGCGAGACTTTTTGTCCTTGAATGGGAAAAGCTTGCGCAGGATCTTCAAAGCCCCGATAATCAATTTTCCTTCGGTATAAGGACCAAAATATTTCCTAGGTTTGTATTCAAGGCTTCCTTCCTTGAGAGCCTGATCAAAATCCCTAGCCCGAACCAAGAAGACTCTAGGCCACTCTTCATCGGTAATAACTACATACTGCGAACTCTTATCGTCGCGATCGTCAATATTATAAAACGGTTGATAGCGTTTTATCATTTGACTCTCCAGAATAATCGCCTCCAAAACCGATTCGGTCTTTTGAAAGTCAATTGATCTGGATTTGGTGATCATATCTACAATCCTTGGTCCCCTGGCATTCAAAAGATCAAATCCAAAATAACTTTTGATCCGATCACTCAAAGAAGTAGCCCGACCAATATAGAGAGGTCTTTTGCTTTTGTCTCTAAATATGTATATACCAGGAGCGTCTGGGAGGTTTAGTTTGGTTATTTGTTTTGATGTCATAATCTAAATGATCAATGTAATCTTGGAGAACCCGGCGAACATTCTTTCACCTCCCCGCAAGGTCGCCCCGTCGAATGGCAAGTCCCTATTTTGGCTCGCGGGAGCGACCAAAATAGGGGCCATTCTCGGGGGCTCAAACTACATTGCGGGGAGGTGAAAGAATGTTCGCCGGGTTCTTTTCAGGAACAGAATTTATTTTTTCAGTGTCTTCTTCAAATACTTTCCAGTATACGATTTGGCGTTGTTAGCCACTTCCTCTGGTGTTCCTTTGGCCACAATTTTACCTCCCTTCTCGCCCCCTTCCGGACCAATATCAATGACATAATCGGCATTTTTGATCAAATCCAGATTGTGCTCTATGACCACTACCGTATTGCCTTTTTCCACCAACTTTTGCAAAATATCTATCAACTTCTTGACATCTTCATAATGCAAACCGACTGTCGGTTCGTCAAGAAGATATATAGTTTTCTGTATATGAGCCCGATACAATTCCGAAGATATTTTGACTCTTTGGGCTTCACCACCAGAGAGGGTGGTAGCTGATTGTCCAAGTTTGACATAGCCGAGTCCAACATCAGCCAATGTTTCCAGCCGATCAGAAACAGCCGGAATGTCCGTGAAAAACTTCACCCCTTCCTCTATTGTCATCTCCAAAATATCATGAATGGTCTTGCGACGGTAACGGATATCCAGGGTTTCTTTTGTAAATCTTTTGCCATTGCAAACATCACAAGTAACATAGACTGTAGGCAAAAAATGCATCTCCACAGCGATCTCGCCATTACCTTCGCAATTTTCGCAACGGCCGCCTGTACGATTGAAAGAGAAACGACCAGGTCCCCAGCCACGAGCTCTGGATTCTGGCTCGGCCGCGAATAGATCACGAATATGAGTCCATGCCCCAGTATAGGTCACCGAGTTGGAGCGCGGGGTTCGTCCGATTGGCGATTGGTCTATTAGAATAGCCCGACCGAGATATTCGGTACCAGTAAAACTCTTGCAATTGATCGGCTCATTGGCGCGATGACGCATTTCAAACCGAGCCGCTAGATTGCGATATATGATCTCATACATCAAAGAAGACTTTCCTGAACCAGATACCCCAGTGATGACATTCAAGGTTTCCAAAGGGATATCTATATTTATGTCATGGATATTGAAAACAGAAGCGTTCTTAATGATGATTTTTCCCTTAGGCTGGCGACGAAGATGAGGTGTGCCGATCGTTTTTTCACCACGCAAATAGGCCAGAGTCAGCGAACCAGAAGTATTTTTCTTGGCAGTCAAGAGGTCTTCCACATAACCAGAAACAACCACCCTTCCGCCGTGAACGCCAGCCCCAGGGCCAATATCAACTAGAAAGTCTGAAGCAAACATTGTGTCTTCATCATGCTCAACAACTATGATCGTATTTCCAAGATCACGGAGACGAATGAGAGTTTTGATCAAGCGATCATTGTCTCTTTGATGCAAACCAATAGTCGGCTCATCCAGGACATATAGAGCTCCGACCAGACCGGAGCCGAGCTGGGAAGCCAAACGAATGCGTTGGGCTTCTCCGCCAGAGAGGGTGTGGGCCCGACGATCCAAGGTCAGATATTCTATGCCAACGTTGATCATGAATATGAGACGAGAACTGATTTCCTTCAGAACTGTCTTTGCAATCTCCCGTTCAGTCTCGGTCAGCTTGATATCGCTAATATACTCCTTGGCGCACTCTATGGACAGACCGACAACCTCCACAATATTCTTGCCATCAATCAGAACGCGTAGAGCTTCCGGACGGAGACGGTTCCCTTTACAGACCATACATGGCTTATCATCCATGAATTCGGCTGTACCAAGACCATTACAAGCTGGACAAGCGCCATAAGGAGAATTAAAAGAGAATAATCTTGGTTCTATTTCCGGATAAGAAAAACCGTCATAAGGACACATAAACTTGACCGAAACGATCTTTTCTTGGCCGGGATATTCTATCCGTATCAGTCCGTCGGCGTCCTGAATAGCCTTCTCCAGAGATTCGGAAAGGCGTTCCAGAGCATTAGCAGAGCTTTTTTGATCTTGAAATTCACTGACAAAAATCTCATCAACCAAAACATCTATGTCATGTTTTTTATTTTTATCAATAACTATTCTCTGACGCAAACGATGAGCCACGCCATCTATCCGAACCCTATCGTAACCCTTGCCAAGCAAATCGTAGAGTAGTTGATAATATTCACCCTTGCGCCCGACCACCACTGGCGCGTATATCCTAACCGTGGCGGAAGTGATATCAACTCCGTAAACATTTTTAGTTTTGGCTGTATGAGCTTTGACATTACCGACAACCGTCTCCAATATTTCCTCTTTGGTGAGGCGATGGATCGGACGATCGCAGATCAAACAGTGTGGCTTGCCCACACGGGCAAACAAAACCCTTAGATAATCGTATATCTCGGTGATAGTGGCCACAGTTGAGCGGGGATTGTTGGAGCGAGATTTTTGATCAATAGAGATGGCTGGAGAGAGACCGACGATCTCGTCTACATCCGGCTTTTGCATTTTGTGCAAAAATTGCCTGGCGTACGCGGACAGCGATTCCATGTAACGGCGTTGCCCTTCGGCGAATATAGTATCAAAAGCCAAAGATGATTTGCCAGAACCAGATATGCCTGTTATGGCTATCATGGCATTTCTAGGCATAGTGACGGTAATATTTCGGAGATTGTGGGTACGAGCACCTTTGACGATGATCATTCCGCTTTCACTCATGCCTGGCTTTTTGGCAGAACCCATAGTGGCGGGATAGTAGCATTTTTCTTAGAGATGAGCAAACAAAACTGATGTTGATCATGGAGACGGAACAAGAATGTGGCCTGAAAAGGCTCTTCGGAGCCGACGCAACTACGCCATTGTTTTACATTTTTCCAATGCGTCGGCGAGAACGAGGGTGACCGAGTCGCTAATCTCTGTAGAGAGCGACGAGGTCAACCCGTCCTTTTCAGGCCACATTCTTATTCCGACTCCAATATGTCTCATTTGCAAATCTCTTTGACTTCGGCCACGATCTGGTCTAGCGAAGAAGCAGCTTTGATCAGGAATTTCCGAGCGCCAAGAATTTTGGCTTTTTCTATATCGCTCGGTTTGCTCAAGTTTGAAAGAATGATGACCGGAGTGTTTTTCAAGTGCTCATCGGCACGGATCTTTTGCAAGATGTCAAAACCGCTCATTCCTGGAAGTAAAAGATCTAGAACGATGGCGTCTGGAACAACCGTTTTGAGAATATCCAAAGCTTCTTCGCCATTCTTGGCATGAAAAAGCTCAAAACCGGAAGAAGTGAACTTCTTGGAGAGAATGGTGCCAATCAATTTGTCGTCTTCAACCCAAAGAATCTTCTTCTTGGTAATGGCATCAGCGCCGGAAGCGGCCGGAACAGTCTCTCCTTTGTGGGGAAAATGTCTATTGACTTTGGAGAGGATTTCAGCCGGGTCTAC